>Ga0105240_10001933_pt1 | contig 34394 bp, 28 predicted proteins | sample KBSC54metaG_FD_80426 | JGI IMG/M metagenome (GOLD analysis project Ga0105240, IMG submission 80426) | Corn rhizosphere microbial communities from Kellogg Biological Station, Michigan, USA - KBS C5-4 metaG | ecosystem: Host-associated > Plants > Roots > Rhizosphere > Soil | place: Michigan, USA... | reverse complement strand
TTGCAAAGAACTACCCGAACGGTCACGCCGACTCTGGATGGGGAAGCCTATTACCGCCGCTGCCTGGCGATCCTTGCCGACATCGAGGACGCCGAAGGTGCTTTTAAGGGCGCTACACCGCGCGGACCACTGCACGCGGACGTTCACGGCACGCTGGCGCGACACTTCCTGTTCCCCCGACTGCCGGATTTCCTTCGGCGCTACCCGGACATACAACTCCACATCAGCGAGGGTGACCGCCTGGTCGATCTCGTGCGCGAAGGTGTGGACTGCGTGCTGCGCGTGGGCAGTCTCTCCGACAGCACGATGATTGGACGAAGCGTGGCCATGCTCGATGAAGTTACCGTAGCAAGTCCCGCCTATCTCAAACACCACGGCACGCCACGCACGCCTGACGATCTGGGCGGACACTTCGCCGTGGGTTTCGTGTCATCCGCCACCGGTACGACGATCCCGATGGAGTTCACCGATGGCGGCACAGTGCGTCACTGTGCGCTGCCCTCGGTCGTGTCAGTCAACGGTGCTGAAAGCTTCGTAGCCGCCGCGAGACTCGGCCTCGGACTGATTCAGGCGCCGCGCTACCATCTTGAGTCGGATCTCGCGGCCGGGAGCTTGGTGACAGTGCTCGACGACTATCCGCCGACGCCCACGCCGGTGTCGTTGCTATATCCGCAGCGGCGCCAGCTGTCGCCGCGCGTGCGCGTCTTCATTGAGTGGGTGAGTCAGGTGTTCTCTGCCGGCGCCTGAATGCGCGTCATGCGAATCACCTGCCGGGGTACTAGTCTCGTCCAACACTACCCGTTTCCTGATCCGAGCGTCTCCTCCTGAGTTCTTCCGCCGCAAGCTCTCTGGCGACGTCGAGTGCCTGCGCTGCGGGTGCATTCACATCAGGCACCACACCGGTTCCTTCCCAGTTTGTTTTGGTGACTGGATTTATCGGACGGGCGATCGGGATCATGAGCCTGAAACGGTCATCAACGCGCACACCGTGAACAATATGACCGCCCCCTCCAGTGACTTCACCCACCACCGTGGCTCGTTTGAGGGCCTGAAGCTCGTACGCGAACGCCTCGGCACCGGAGAAGGTGGCGTGCGATGTCAGGACATATGCCGCAGCCGAGGGCAATCGTTTGCCGGGGACATCAGGCAAGGTCCAGATCTCCATCGTCCGGCCACTGCGACGATCCCATAAGTCGTCGATGTGCGTGTGTGAGGCGAACAGATAGGTCTCCAGGAAAGCGACGAGTGCCGGGTCCCCGCCGTGGTTTTCGCGTAGATCGAAAATGATCGCATCGACATTCGCGAGAAACCCCATCGCTGCGGCCGCGGTCGCGGTGCACAGCGCGGCATCGTCACCAAACTCGTCGAACCGGACATAGCCGACATTTCCGGGAAGCCACTCCACTCGCACGAACCCACAGTTTTCGTGCGTAAGCTTCTCGCGCTCTCGCGCAACCGACGCGGAAGATTGGTTAGTCTCCCCCTTCTGTGCGGGACTGAAGTCCACACGCAGGTGCTTGTCATGGCTGACTGCCTGAAGGCTATTTGTGAGCTGCTGAGCGAACGCAAAACCGTCTGTCACGGCATTGTATTGCCCTTGTTTCCATGCGGAGGTGATATCGCGCGCCAACTCCTTGCCCACGTCCGGGTAGACGTAAAGCTGATCCAACTGCTCAGCGACCGCTCGAATAACCCGAGCTCGAACGACGGCGTCGATCTGGAGCTGAAATGCACTAACGGGTGCATTCGAATTGGTCAGGTAGAGAGTGTTTCTGCTCGAGTGCGGCGGGTTTGTAGCGGTTATGCCCAGCTCGCCTGTCGCAGACGATGTTCCAAGAGGAGCTTGTGCCCGCACCGTTAGGGCGGCGGTAACTGCTAACACGCTGACGAGGATGCAAGTTCGATGCATGGGCACCTCCTGGAAGGCCATGGACCGCTGAGCCAACGCCGACGAGGGATGAACGGCCCAATGTTCGCGGGTTTGACGCGAGTCGGACCTCCTCCCCTTGGCCGCCTGAAATCGTCGCTCACATGAGAGCCGACACTACACTCCGAACCGTGCTCATCACTTGAGGCTCGCCTTGATAACCTTCTCCGACGGCGAGGTCATTGTAAGTGGCCGCTTCGTCGAACTCCATGCGGCTACGCCGAACGGCCGCTTTTGCGAGACCATCCGTTCCGTCCGACCGCTACAGAAGTCTGCGTGAATCTGCTGTTCCGTTGCCAGCCGTTGCAAACGGTGCGCGGCCGCAACGCTGTCCCGACGGAACCACCAGAGGATGTTAACTCGATAGCGCGCTGCTGAGCCGCCCCGCGCGGGAGGCACGACCTGAAACCGTGGCAGGAAAGGATGTGGTGCATCGGGGCAGTTGGACGCGAAGTACATCCGGTGGATGGAGGACGTTCTGGATGTTTACCAGAGGCCGTTTAACCCAGAGCGCCCGGTGGTATGTCGCGCATCTTCGCAAAAAGAAAATCAGATCAGCGCCGCGCGACACCACGCGCCGCAGGTCAACAGTCATTTGCGGGGTTGCGCGGACGCAGATTAAAATCTATTAGGCGTTGGTCGGCGTAGTGGTACGCGCGGCCCTGCGCGACCGATTTAGTTACAATGTTTTGCAAGGTGCATCATGCCGACCGTTATTCATCCCTCTGCGGTGGTCGAACCGGGCGCTGTAATTGGCGACGACTGCAACATTGGCCCTTACTGCCAGATAGGTGGGAACGTCGTCCTCGGTGCTGGCAACGTGCTACGCGCAAACGTTGTCATCGGCGGCCATACAACTCTTGGCGATCACAACGAAGTTCATCCGTTCGCATGCCTGGGAACAGAGCCCGAAGACAAAAAGTATCGGCGTGATTCCATAACGTTTACCCGCATTGGCAGCGGAAATATCTTCCGCGAATTCTCGACAGTGAACGCGGCGGCGAAGCCGGGAGAATCCACCGTGGTAGGCAGCAACGGGGTGTTTCTTTCGTACAGCCATATAGCACACGACTGTGTAATTGGTGACAACGTAGTGATGAGTTGCGATACGAAGCTATCCGGACACGTGCAAGTAGGCAGTCACGCAATCCTCAACGGCATGACGGGCGTTGTGCAATTTGTTCGAATAGGTCGGTTTGCATTTATCGGGGGAATGAACAAGGTGATCAAGGACGTCCTTCCGTTTTGCATCGCGGACGGGCATCCGTCGGTCATGCGGGGAATCAATAAGGTAGGCTTGGAGAGGAATGGCTTTGCAACCAGCCAGATCCGCTCCATTCGCTCCGCATATCGTACTTTGCTCCGCCAGAATGTACCGCTGCGCGACGCCATCGCGTTGTTAAAGAATGAAGTTGGAACCGGTCCCGAGATATCGGAGATGATTGAGTTCGCGGAAACCAGCGTCCTGGGATTAGCTAGATCGCGGATGGTCACCGAGCAAGCCTAGGGTGGTAATCACGTCGTTCAGCGTCGCCGTGCGCTCGAGGCCGTGTTGACTTTTGTCCGAGTGATAAACCGGAGGTCAGGAAAAGTGCCGGTCATGGGCGTCAATTGCTGCTTCCGGTGAGTCAAACGCGTCAGCTCTTTTAGCCGGCTCGGATTCACAGAATAGTTCCACAAACTGTTTCTGAAGGTTTTCGAGATCATCGAGGAGGTCGGGCGTAAGCGGCCAGAGAGCTCACTCGATGGCAAGTCTCACTGAGTGTCCCGACAAATCCTCACAATAGGTTGCGCCGATTGCTGGGCACAGAATCATCGGCTTCGTATCCGCGCTGTCGCCAGAACTTTACGACAGTGTCGTGCACGCCTCGATACAGGCGGCGCTCTGCCAGCTCGGGCTTCAGCCCATCCGCCAAGAAGACGGCGTTGGTAAACGCGATTGGATCGGCTGGGGGATTGGCTTGCAATTTCCCCTTTTCTTCGGGAGACAGGCAAAAGCCTGCATCGACGCAGAGTTTATCCAAGAGCCACAGCACTTCCGTAGGCGTCAACATTCGCAATACTCCCTCGACCCTCATTGTGAGATCAAAACTCGAATTCTGACGCCTCCCATCGGGTAAAGCGAGAAGCGTTGGCCGTGACAGATTTACACTAGAGGAAAGCCGCTACGAGAGTGCCATTTCGTTCGGTGGTTCGGTTCGCATCCATGTGACGGTTGAGCGGCCGTGCACGAGGGGTCCCCAAGCCGCTCCTGGGAAAATGCCGAGTAATCGCATTGCGTCGCGCGCGACCAACTGAATCTTGGCACGGCCGAATGGGACGCGACGCTGTGCGATTGCGAGGGAACGCCGGAAAAAATAACGGTCCGCCGTGATTTTTTCCGATGCGCATTTTCCCAGGAGCGGCGGGGATCCCCTCGTGCACGGCCGCGCCACCCTTGAGGGGGGCTCCGACCTAATGCGTATTCGGCAGCTGCGATCTAGCCAGCGCGGGGAACCGCATCGAACGCGACAGTCAAACGCGGCTCGTCGCCCGTGATCGCATTGGTCCCATGCCACATATACGAAGGAAACAACACCAAACGCCCAGCGCGCGGCTGCACGAAGTGATCCGGCTGGAGACCCGGCACTGGCAGGCGCGGCTCCCCAAACTTGAGCCAACCCGACCGGGCCTGCGGATCGCTCACCTCCTGCGGAACCGAAACGTAGTACGCCGAGCTCAACCACCCTTCCGGATGGAAATGGTTCACGTGAAAGCCATTCCGATGTAACTCAACCGACCAACAGCCATGCATCCCCACCGCCCCGCGATTGTGCGCCGTGAGCGGATGATCCGGCTCGTGGCCGATGGCGGCGCAATAACTTGCGATGGGCTCCGCGAAGGCCGAGATGAGCGCCTGGATCGCGGGGACCTGCTCGGCCAACAGGTTGCGCATCGTTTGCGTCCCATTGCGCAAGCTCTGATCCAGCGGGTGCGTTGCCAGAGAGTGGCGGGACTTCAGTGCCTCGCAAACGGCCGCGTTGACTTCCGCCATGGACGACCAGCCGGGAGGCGGCTGCAGCTCATAAACTCTGACCAGCCGCTCATAGTCGTAGAGGTGTTGATAGAGCGGGTCTCCCGACAATCGCGCCGCCATCGCTTCGTACGTTACCCACCGCGGATCCCGCGGCCGCCGCTGACGCTCTGCGCGGATGAGCGGCAAAGCCGTGTCCGGCTTACCGAGGGCCAACTCGATCTGCACGAAGGTCTCGACCAGCGCCGAATCTCCAGGCCGGCTCAGCGCGGCCTGGAGCGCTTCATTCTCCGCCTCGGCAAGCCGTCCCGCCTCGTGCAACAACCCCGCCAATGCGGACCGCACCGCCGGCGCCATGCCAGAGTTTTTCAACACCACGCGCAACAACGCTTCCGCACCGGCCAGATCGCCACAGCGGCGCAGAAGCTCGGTATAGGTGAACTGCAACCCCAGGTCTCCCGGGTTCATGCGTATCACGGTCGCGAAATCACGCGCGAATCCAGGATCACCGCGCATGTAACGCAGCTGGGCCAACATCGACTGCGCCGCCACGTTACGGGGCTCCAGCGCGACAGCTTGCGCGTACGCCCGCTCGGACTCGTCGAAGCGATAAAGTTGCGCCAGCGCCCGTCCGCGATTGATGTGCAGCTCGGGTGCGTTGAGTCCGAAGGAAGCGGCGCGGTCGAGTGAGGCGAGCGCTTCCTCCGCACGATCGAGTTGCGACAGAAGAGCCCCGAGGTTGTGATGCGCAGGCACGTGCCGAGGCGCGACGGCAATGGCACGCTCGTAGGCGGCCGTCGACTCCGCCGTACGACCCTGCTCGCGCAAGACTACGCCAAGTGCTGTCCAAGCCTGCGGGCTGGCATTGTTGGTCGCGGCGAGCGCACGCCGGCAAGCCGCCTCCGCATCCCCGAGCGCGCGGCGTTCAACGAGTGCGTAGGCGTTGGCGATCTCTCTCTGGGGGCTCCCCGGCGGGGCCTGCGTCTGCATGCGCGGATTCTCGCACGGACCGCACGATTTGAGCCAGAAACGCCTGCTTTGGCTTGAACTGACCGCGTCCGGTCCTCACACTGGAATGCCTTCAGGCGGGACGAGTCGATGATTGCTACCGATCACTTTGTCTTCATACACCTGCAAACCTGCGGCGATCACTTCGCGAAGGAATTTCTATTGCGGCTGGTTCCGGGCGCGCGGCAGATTGGCGCCTATGTACCCCGACGCATGACACCCCCTGCGCTCGCCTCCCTGCCCGCGCTCGGCATGGTGCGCAATCCCTGGAGCTACTATGCCCTGTGGTACTCGCTGAACCTGCGGCAGCCCAACCCGGGCACGCTGTTTCGCGTCCTGAGCGAGAACGGGACCTTGGATTTCGAGCATACCGTGCGGAACATGCTCGATCTCGGAATGACCGGCGCGCGGCTCAACGAGCTCATGGGGGCCTTGCCGCCGACTTTCACCGGGCGCGGTTTGAACCTGCCTGGATCCGCACTGGAATCCATCCGGGGCTCGGGGCTGGGCTTCTTCAGCTTCCTCTACCGGCACATGTATGACGGACCGGGGGTCACACACATCCTGCGTGTGGAGCGCTTACGCACGGAGTTGCTCTCCACGTTGCTCGTTGTAGGTCAGCCCGTCAATGCAGCCATGCGGGCGTACGTGGAAGCCACCCCCAGCCGTGAAGGCGCGGCTGAGGATGACTACACCCGTCTTTATGGCGACGAGTTACGTGATCTCGTGGCCGAGCGGGATGCGCAACTCATCGCCCGCTGGGGCTATCTCTTCGGCGCGTAGAGTCGGCACCGAAGCTTGCCATAGTGTGCTTCGACTGTTGCATCTGATCGTAGAGCTCCTGCTCCGTCAGGCACTGGGTCCTAGTCCTGACATGCGACCCCGTGATCAAATCGGTTCGGCAATAGAGCTTCTGGCCGTCCTTGTTGACGATTTTATAGCCGGCCTTCTGTACGTCTTCGACGTTCGCTGTAGTGACCGCCACCTGTCGGGTGACCGGCGGCGCGGCGGCGGGCTTTGTCGCACAACCCGACACCAGAGCCGCCAGTGCCGTGGCACTCATCAGCATACCAACACCTTGCCGTCGCATTCGTCCTCTCTCCTTTGATCCATGATTTGGTTCTTCAAGCTTCCCGTACTGCGCGACGAAAATCGCCGATCGCGCCGACCAGGTCCGTAACGGCCGCCCGCTCGGCTTCCGTCAGATAGGGGTTCCAGGTATCGAAAATCAGTACCACGCGCGTTTGTCGGCTGCGGTTCCACGCCTCGTGCTCATACGTATCATCGAACACTACCACCCGTCCCGTCTGCCACTCGTGCAGCTCTCCGCCAACACTGAGCGCGCACTTTTCCGGCACGATGAGCGGCAGGTGCCCCACGACTCTCGTGTTGGTAACACCCCGGTGCGGCAACAGGTGGGTTCCCGCGGTAAATACCGAAAACAACACCTCCGGCCCGTGCTCGCGCACGTGGCACAGCGGCAAGGCGTCCAGGGTGCGTGCCGTGTCAGGACAATTGCTGCAGTTGTCGTCGCGCCGCTCGCCGTGACGATAAAAATAGTAGCCGTTCCAACTCGGCGGCTCATCCAGCCCACGCAGGTTCTGCGCTTCCAACGCATCGGTCGGAAAGACGCGCTCCCGTCCGGAGGGGGATGGCAGCAACCGCTGCAACTCCGCCAGAATCGGCCGCGTCTGCGACTCCATGAATTCGAGCCAATCGAGCCGGGCACGATCGATATAAGGCGATGTGGGCAAGCCCGGAAACAGGAGGAACGAAGGCCGCTGCCGCGGATCCGGATAAACGGCGGGCTCCTCGTTGAGATAAATGCGCACGCACCGCTCGACGCGCCTCATCGAGTCAGGGCCATATCGCGCCCGCAAGGGTGCGAACAGCGTGTCGAATAGCTGGTGGGTGCCATTCCTTACCGCAACCACGGCGTGCGACACGACAGCGCGCAAGGCCGGCGGGGTGGTGGCCGGATTCAGCCATCGGCCCAGGCGCTGCGCGTCGTCGAGGGCGCGTTTGTATTGAACGACCGCCTGCTCCTGTTTGCCGAGGCGCTCGAGGCAGGTTGCCAGATGCAACCGGGGGACGAAAAACGCCGGCTCGAGACGCACGGCGGCAGCATGCTCCTCGACAGCCTGGGTCAGCTCGCCGGTGCTCTCGTAAACACGACCCAGATGATGGTGCGAAGTGGGATCGTTGGGTGCGGCCGCAATCGCCCGATGCAGCAGCTCGAGGCCGCGAGCAGGCGAGCCATCACGGAGCGCAGCCAGCGCCAGCACATTCAGCGCTTCCACGTTTGCCGGGTCGATCTCCAGCTGGGAGGCGTAGGCGCGCTCCGCGTCCGCGACGCGGCCGGCTTCGAGCAACTGCCGAGGTGAGGGACTCTCGCTCACGAAACCGCCCTGAATGCCCGCGCCGTCAGCCCTGCCCCAGCAGGCCCCGCATCCGGCATAGCCTGGCGCCGCCACCATGGCTTGCCGTCAGCAGAGCCGGCGGCACCGGGACCCACCGCCGGCAGGGCACCCGCCGCCGGCAGGGCCGAATTGGGGGTACGATAGTAGCGATGAGCTATTGCGATCTGAAGCATTATGTCCGCGTCTACGATGATGCGCTGGACGTCGCGCTCTGCCGCCAGATGATCGATTCTTTTACGAATCTGGGCCGCTTTCAAGCGCGCAACGGCCGCGGGGTGCGCGGCGGACTGGAAGAATCCGCCTGGACCGAGCTGAATGTGACACGCCTCTCGGATGAGGCATTCACCATGATGTTCAGGATGAAAATCGACTTGGCGCTGGAGCGATACAATCGCGACGTTGGCCTGCAGATTCCCCTGCCGAACTCGCGAGCGCTCGCGGACCTCGTGATGAAGCGCTACCGCCCGCAAGCCGACGAGCGGTTTCAGCTGCATTGGGATTCGATTCACCATGTAGCGAATCGCTATCTCGTCCTGCTCTGGTATCTCAACGATGTTGCCGAGGGCGGTGAGACACGCTTTCCGCAGCTCGACCTTTCCGTAGCCCCGCGTGTCGGACGACTCCTCATGTTTCCGCCGTATTGGATGTACCAACATGAGGGTACCCCACCACAGTCCGGAGACAAGTACATCCTGTCGACGTACTTGCTGTTCACCGCGGAACCGACCAAGCCTGTTCAGCCCTCATAACCCCAACGCTCCAGATACGGACGCAACACCGGGATGACGGGTGTCAGGTGCCGCTCGTAAGCGCGCCAGCGACCTACCGCCTTGTTGCTGACCGGTTGAATGACCTGGGAATAGCTTGGCGTACTGATGAAACCTTTCGCGCGGGCATGGGCACCGGGAGCGAGCAGTCGATCATCCCAGGGCAGCTCCAGGAAGCCGGCAATGTCATGCACCTGTGATTCGAAATCAACAACGAAGCTCTCGTACCTCACCTCGCGAACAGCCGCCGCAAGGATCCCCTGCTGCTGGTACCAGAAGTCCATCGCGCGGCGGTAACCCGCGCTCAAGGTGCGCAGGTCCGCGCATGTCAAGGCAAATTCGGGCGACCGGAAGCTCTGCATGAAACAACTCAGCAGGACATCACAGGGATGACGGATCGCAAGGAGGATGCGGGCATTCGGAAAGAGTCGGCGAATCACCGGCAATCGCAGGATGTTGAGAGGATTCTTGTCGATCAACCGTTGTCCTGGTTGCAGGCGGACCTTGCCTCGGACGCGCTCCCAATAGGCATTACGCACAGATTGCAGCTGACTCGCCGTCAGCCCGCGCAGCTCGTTGGGATACTCGACTCCGTAGGCTCGCAAGTCATTCAGCGCGTTCAGCAGGAAAGGCTGCTCATCCATGGCGGCCAACCGGGGATGCGCATCGAGAGTCAGCTCGAGCAGCGTCGTGCCGGAACGAGGAAAAGCCACGATGAAAATCGGGCTTTCCTCGAGCGATGGCGCACCGGAATGGTCCCAGGAGGCAACGTCCGCCGGGTCGGTGCTGAACTGGGTGACGGCCATGTCGGGAGCGCCACGAAGCGCCGCTGTCGGCGCCGTGAGGCGCAGATGAGCCACTTGCGAGCGGTGCGCCTCCAGTAGGGTCGCGAACGCCTCGTCGTAACGACCTAGAGCGTCCTGGCACTTCGCGAGTCGGAACAGGTGGTAGTGGCGGAGGTGGAAATCGTGCACCTCGCGCAACGCCTGGGTCAGAAGCTCACACGCGGTCTCGTGTTGTGAATCACGCTCCGCGAGTTGCGCCTGCGTGGCCAACAGCTCGGTCCCCAGTGTTACCGCACGTGGGTCTCGGGACAGCGCGTCCAACAAGGCGCGGGCTTCGCTCACCTGATTCGAGCGCTCAAAGGCCTGTGCAAGTGTAAGCAGGGTCTGCGGATCCCGTGGCGCCTCGCGGGCCGCCCGGTCAAGTGCCTCACGCGCTTTTTCGGCCTCTCCGAGGTTCATGAGCAGGTGTCCGATGTTGGCAACGACATCCCCCGTCAACCCCGACAGGTATTGCCAACCCTCCAGCGCACGAGAGGCTTCCTCGTTGTTCATGACCTGGTAGCAGGCATGCGCATAGCGATAGCGAATCTCTGCGTCCTCGGGTGCCAACCCGGCCGCACGTTGGAGCACCGCGCGCGCGGCTTCGAAATCGCATCGATCAATGTGTGTCAGACCGACGTTGTAGAGAAAATCGGCATTCGCTGCGCCCAGCTCCGCTGCGCGGGTATAAGCCGTCAGCGCCGCGTCGTATCGCTTATTGTTGCGACGCGCGGTACCGAGATTCATCCAGTGGGGCCACTGCTGCGGCTCCTGGAGCGCTAGAGCGGTATAGACCTCTTCGGCCTCCGCGAAGCGGCCGGTGGTATGGAGGAGAAGCCCAAGCAGGGCCTGTGCGTCCGGGTGCCCGGGGCTGGCTCGGAGCACCTGGCGACAGCGCAATTCGGCGGCCGGGGTATCCCCGGCACCCAAGAGCTCGGCAGCGGTCTGCAGTTCTAGCGCGACGTCCATCTTATTGAAAATCCGGCAAAAAAAAGCCGCGCGGCTTACACCGCGCGGCTCAACATTGACACAATCAGCAGTTAGTTAAAACTTCTGCGTGATCGAGACGAACCAGCGCCGTCCCAGCACGTCGTAGGTGTTCACGTCCGTGTTCGCGTTGACTACGTTGTTCTGGAACAGAATCGGCGGCTGCCGGTTGAAGATATTGTCGAAGCCCGCCTGGATGCGAGTGTTCGTCGGCAGGTTATACCCAACGGAGAAGTTGGTATACCAGACGTTCGGGAGGAAGACCCTCACGTCGGTTCCCGCCACTGGGCTCCCCTCTCCTTCCGGTATGAGGCCGTGGCCGATGTATTGCTGTGTCAGCAACGCCTCGATGCCCTGCCAGCCCCATGAGATTGAGGCAAGGCCACGCCACTTGACGTCGTTGCCGAACTGCCTGCTGAACGTACCCGCGTACTGCACGGTGACGGGATTTACTCCGCCCGGGTTGTTCGTGAAGCTGTTCACGTGCGTGACATCGACCGAGAATCGGAACGAGCCGATCGGCGTATGCCGTAAGGCGTACTTCAAGCCGAGGTCGACACCATCGGTCTTCAGCGTGCCCAGATTCTCCGTCGGCTGCAGGCCCACGATGACCTGGCCAGCCTGCGGACCGGAGGCGTAACGAACAAACTGGCCGCAGTAGAAGTCCGAACCGGTCCCCAGACACTGGGTGGCCGAGAAACTCGGGTCGAGCTGCGTGAGCACGTTGTTGATGGTGTAGCGCCAGAAATCCACCGAGGCCGACAAGTCCGGAATGATGCTCGAGTCGTACACGAGGCCGTAGGTGAGCACCTCGCCCGATTCCGGCTTCAGGTTCGGGTTGCTGCGCAGCTCCCCGGTTATCTGACCATTGGGCTCCTGGAACTTGCCATCCAACGGTACGCCCGCGCACATCTTGGCGTAGTTCGGGTTGGTGGCGGCTACAGCAGCGGTAAGGTTATTGCACGGATCGATGAAGGTCGGGCTGTTGATCACCGGGGCCTGTGCGAGGTCCTGGATGGTCGGCACACGATAGATCTGCGAGAACGTGCTGCGAATCAACAGGTCGGAGACCGGCTTGTACTCCACCTTGACCTGGCCCTTGGTCACGGCGTTGAACGGGGTGTAATTGGACCAGCGAACACCCACGTCGATGTTCAACGACTTCACTGCCGGCAGGTCCTTCAGCAGCGGCGCGAAGAGCTCTCCGTAAATATCCGTGTTGCTATAAGCCAGACGCTCGGGACCGGTACAGGTCTCCTGGGAGATCTCGCACTGCAGAAACAGCGGCGGTTGAGCGACGACGATCTGGTCGGCATTGTACCTGCCTTCCTGCCAGCGGTGCTCGATGCCGGCGCTCGCCTGCATGTCTCCGGCCGGCAGCGTCAGCACCTTGCCGTTCGTATCCAGAGAGAACGTCTTCACATCGTAGACGTGATCGGTGTTGTAGCCGGTGCTGATGCGCTGGAAGGCCGCTTTCTGCGCATCGATGAATGCCCCCGAAAGCGACGTGTCATTGACTGCGAAGATGTCGATCGGCGTGCACCCGGCAATCGGATTCGCCGGTGTGCCGCAGGTCGGCGTGCCATCGCCCGCGATGAACGAGGGCCCAACCGCGTCCTGCAACTTGTTCGAGAAGAAGTAGCCGCTGATCAGCGCATGCTGATCGATACGGCCATACATGGTGTTCAGATCGAACTGCCATCCCGTGCTCAGGATGTTGCCCTTGATGCCGAAGCTGGCTACTTCGCTGACCGACACCGTGTCGCTGCGTCGGGGCCCCAATCCGCTGAGGCGCCATTCGGCCTGTGGGTTGTCGCCTGCGATACCACCGAAGTCTGTGCCGAAGGGATTGTAGATGCTGTTCTTCGAGATGATGACGTTGTCGGCCGTGGAATCGAACGGCAGCTCGGCTTGCTGGAAGCCCGAGTGCGTGCGGTTGTAGAGCACCTCGGTGTAGGCCTCGAGATCGTCGTTGATCTTGTAGTTGGCCTTGCCGAAGATGCTGCCGCGCTCCTGCGGGGTCATCAGGTAGTTCAGCGGCGCGTAGTTGTAGTGATCGTCATTGGGTCCGCCGGAATTGAAGCACCGGAAATCGCCCAGTGCGGTGCCTGTTGCGCCGCTGATCTTGGTGACTGAGCCCGAAGCACACGCCGTGGCGGGATCATAGATACGGCCCGTGGGGGTTCGCGAGGAGCCGCCGGCGAAGATGCTGCCGCTGCTGTAGTACAACGCATACTTCGAGAACGAGCGCCGCGATTGCAGCAAGGCGTCCTGCTTCTGGTAGCGGCCGCTCAGCATGAAGCTGAACTTGTCGCTCTGCTCGCCGATGGTGAGGTTCACCTGGTGATGCGCGCCGTCGTCCGCTGTCGTGCGGCCGTAGTCGGCATTGATCTCCAGGCCCTGCACATCTTTGCGGGTGATGAAGTTCACCACGCCCGCGATGGCATCCGAACCGTAGATCGCACCGGCACCTTCCTTCAGGACTTCGATGTGATCGATGATCGTCAGCGGAATCTGGTTCACGTCGACGGCGCTGGTCGCCGAGAGCGGATCGCCGATCAGGCCCAGGCGGCGGCCATCGACCAGGACGACAGTACGCTTCGCATCCAGGCCGCGCAGCTCGATGTAGGACTCACCGAAACCACCGCCATTGTTGACCGATGGGTTGGTCGCGGCACCGGCGACGCTCGGCAGCTGCATGATCAGCTCGCCGATGGTCGAGACTCCTGATTGTTGGATGGCCGATTGATCGATCGTATAGACGGGGCTGGCCGTTTCGGTATCGACGCGGCGGATGCGGCTGCCGGTTACCGTGACCGTCTGAACTGGGGTTTCCGCCTCACCGGTCACCCCCGTTTGCTCCTGCGCCTGCGCAGGTGAGCTGATGACACTCGAGCCGGCGGCAGCGACGGCTCCAAGCATGAGCGCTCGGCGGACCGCGAAGGCGACTTCCCGGCTCCGAGTCATCGACTCTTCAACGTGTTTTGATTTATTACTGCTGTGAGACATTAAAGTCCTCCCTCGAACGGTCCAACGTTCGAAGCATGAATACCGGTACGACTCCCCCCTAGGGAGCTTTACCGGCGAGCCCTGAACTGAAGTAAGTATGTTGCGGCAGCGGTCTCCGAATTGGGTCCGGTCCCGGCCGTGTGGGGTCGATGTTAGCAGTGGTGACACAATGGCGAAACAGTTTTGGAGAAAAAGCAACAAAGCCCCCTAAGCATTTTTGCTGAGAAATGGTGTCTCAGCGGGGCCTTGTCTCCAGAATGTCGCGTGGACAAATTGGACAACTGTCCAGCAATCGCTCGTTGTGCCATAATAGCAACAATCGCGAACTTTCTGTTGCGACGAGGCAACAGCACCGATGCGGTTGTTGGCTGCGACGGACTTGCTTGAATCGCCGGGCAGTCAGCGTAGCCTGCTGGATTCAAGGTGTCTGAATCGATACTACAGGCTCAACGGCTCACATGAGTCCCTTCCTGTCCGCGGCGTTCTTGCCCAGCGCTCTGTTGGGCACCCTTATATTGGGTCCAGGCTCCACCCCCGAGTCGGGCTTGCCGTCGAGCACACCCGATATGTTGTTCGCTTCCCCTACCCGGTTCGACCACGCGGGGCGCATCGTCGCGCCGGTGATGATCGATGGCAAGGGGCCTTTTCGATTCATTATCGACACTGGCGCCAGCAGCTCGACTATCTCACCTCAGCTGGCCGCAACTCTCGGGCTCACGCCGACCGCTCTGACGGCCACCGGCCAAATGACCAGCCAGACGACGATGATCGTCAACGGGATTACCGGCACCCAGGCCGTTCCTGCCGTGTCCATTGGCCGCCTCGAGGCCGGTGACCTCGTCCTTCAGCAGATGCAGCTCCCCGTGATCTGGGCACCGCTCATGGCGGGGGCCGATGGGATTCTTGGCATCGCGGGGTTTCGTCAGGAAAGTCTTTTTGTGGATTTTCGGCGCAATCGCGTCGTGATCTCCCGGTCGATGCGCGCCGCCAACCGGGTCGGCTTCGATAAGGTGCCCGCCACAGTGCTGGAGGGAGGCCTGATGGCGGTCAAGGGCCGGGTCGGCGGCATCGCGGTCACTGCCATCATTGATACGGGTTCCGAGCGGTCCTTGGGCAACGCGGCGCTCCAGAGCGCTCTCTATGCAAAGCGTGACAGCGGGAACGCGGAAATGACCGCCGTCTATGGTGCGACCCCCGACATCGCTTCAGGACAAATCCGGCTGGTCCCGACGATCACTCTCGGCCCCGTCAACCTTGCCAACGTCACCGTCGTATTCGGCGACTTTCACATCTTCCAGGTCTGGGACCTTCTGCAGCATCCCGCCGTGATCATCGGCATGGACGTGCTCGGCACGGTGGACTCCCTGGGAATCGATTACCGGCGCTCGGAGATCTACTTCGAGACGGTCGAACGGGCGCGGGACCCGAATTTCGACCAGTCAGCCATGCGATGGCGGGCGCGGTAGGGGCGATCAGGAATCCAGGAAGGTCTGCAGAGCCCGGGCGCATCGTCCGGCATCGCGAAAGAGGATAGTGTGGAAACCCAGCTTCTCGGCGGCTTCGATGTTGGGGGAGTGGTCGTCGATGAATAGGGTCTCGGCCGGCTCCAGGCGATGCTCACGGCAAATGTACTCGAAGATCGCCGGATCGGGCTTGATCAGCTTGATCTCCCCCGAGATCACAATTCCTCGAAAGACCTTCCAATGATCGTAGCGCCCGCGAAGATAGGCGAAGGTTGAGCCGGGCATATTGGACAATCCGTAGAGAGGAACGCCGCGTCCCGCAAGTTGGTGCACGAGCTCGATCGTCTCGGGTAGCGGTACCAGCGATTCCTTTACGAGCTGCAGGAGCGTTTGCATCTCCTCCACGGGTCGGTTCATGCGGGCTGCAAAGCGGTGCGCGGCAGCGTCTTCGGCAAGAGAGCCGCGGTCCATCTCGATCCAGTCGGGATGCCGGAAGACGTTCCGGCTCAACGACGCGCGCAGATCTGCATCGCTGTAGAAAGCATCGACAATCGCTTCAGGCTGCCAGCGAAGCAGCACTCCGCCGAAGTCAAAGATCACATTGCGGGGCGGTGTTGAGTTTGCGTTCTCCATGCAGGGCGCACTATACCGTGCCCTGCTAGAATACCCAATGAGTTGAATTGCAAGGGACCGGCATGTGAGCGGCACACAAATCGATGCAAGCGGCCCGATGTTTTGGCGCGACGAAGCGCTGCCGTTCATCGAGGCGCGGTCAGTTCAGGATGGCCGTAAGGTTTGCTACGCCAAGCACTGGCATGAGACGTTCTCAATCGGGCTGATCTCCGGCGGCCGCTGCAACTATACCAACCGCAGCACAACCGCGGAGGCCTGTGTGGGAACAGTGGTCTTGATGAACCCGGGTGACGTGCACGCCTGCAATCCGGTCCATGGCGAGCCATGGTCATACAGAATGCTGTACATCGATGTTGCATGGCTTGGCGAGACCCTGTCCGGCGGAGATAACGATCCAAGGCAGTGTTTGACGGCGTTTGCGACTAACTCTACAACACAGCCCCAGCTGTACGCCGGGCTGAATCGGCTTTTCGATACGCTGATCGATCCGCGGCTCGAGCCTCTGCAAAAGGAAAGCGTTGCGGTTTCATTTGCGGCGATGTTACATGCGCGCCTCGGCACCGCCAGATCAACACCCGGTAAAACAATCCCCCGTCTTACACGGGCCGCCGACTTCATTCGCCAGAATTGCACGCGCTCGCTGAGGTTGGAGGAAATCTGCGCGCAGGCAAGTCTCTCGCCTTCACAGTTGATACGCGCATTCAGGCAAGTGCATGGACTCACTCCGCATACGTATCAACTCAATTGCCGCATCGAATTTTGCCGCTCGCAACTGCGAGCCGGCCATTCGCTGGCGGAGGTCGCACTGGCCGCCGGATTCGCCGATCAGGCGCACTTCCAGAGGAGCTTCAAGAAGTTCGTGGCGGCGACGCCCGGTCAGTATCGGGCCTGATTTCCGGGCGTGCAGCCCGCAAGGGTCGTGCAGCCCGCAAAGGGCCGAGGATAATAATTTTCTTCAATACCCGCAGGGTCCGCAGCCCATAGTGTAGCGCTCGAATTTTTGCACACAGCGGCGCGGCCGCAGAGATTGTGATGTCAGATTTCGAGCTCGCCCAATTGAATATCGGCTACCTCAAAGCACCGCTCGATTCACCCATCCTCGCGGATTTTGTCGGTAATCTCGAGCGGATCAATCAGCTCGCGGATGCCGCGGATGGGTTTCGGTGGCGCCTCAAGTCCGACCAGCCCGGGGAAGGCATTTCCTCGCCTCTGTTTGCGGACGATGTGATCGTCAACATGTCTGTATGGCGCGATCTCCATACGCTGCGACGATTTGTCTATAACTCGGCCCACACCGAGATCATGAAGCGTCGTCGAGAATGGTTTGCTCATCCACCCCAGGTCTATACCGTGTTGTGGTGGATACCCTCTGGTCACCGGCCGTCGCTTGCGGAAGCGGCCGAGCGTCTGGAGCAGCTGCGGCAGCATGGGCCATCATCAACCGCCTTCACGTTCGGTAAGTTTTTCGACGCTCCGGCGGGACCGCCATGAATCGTCCTGCTTCGAGGCTGGGGATTCAGCGCACGGGCCGCTGACGTAGGGTTGCAATCGACAGACGCGTCAGTCGTAGCCGCAACAGCCGGGACTGTGCCAGTGCCGGAAGATACTGTGGCCGAATCGCTACCTGGGAGCGTAGGACTCCAGGGGCCCGCGTCGGGTGCTGCCGGAGTCGAGTTGGAGATGGCACCGGAGCGGCCGCTGCTGTCGAGCCCTTCACGGCAGCCTGGTCCGCGCCACTGAATGCCGCGGTGATAATGATGACGATTACGGTTATGCCGGTCACGGCCAGGATCAGCGCAGCCATCATGTTCATGATTGTGGTGTCCTTTGATACCCGATTCCTGACTTCATCAGTGTTGCTGCCATCCGTGGCTCATCAACTCGGCGGGTAGTCCCACCAGACTGTTATCGGAGCGTCCCGCCCCGCGGCTTCTCCCTCGCCGTTTGACGGCTTCTGCCCATTCGCCGCCGTGCCAGGCGGCAGACACAACGTCACCAGCGGATGGAGCGTCCGCCTCGTCTTGGCGGGACCGCAGTGGGAGTTTCCAGGTATGTCCATGCCTTTTTCGCGAATCATGTTGGATCTTCGTAACCGACACCGCGGGCACAAACGCTGCGGCTCCATCGGTGAGTGCGATCCTAAATGGACTGCGCCAACCCGCATAAGAAGTCCAAGGTCTGCGAAGTTGTCGGCACAGGCCGACGAGAGGCGCGCAACATTCAGACTGATTCGGAAATTGTCGCTTGGAAGCCGAAAAGTTGGCTGACAGCTGCCACTATCTGACGCGAGGCGTCCATTTTGGACACATCACAGCAGTAGAGACGAAGTTGCATACCTTCGAAGTGGAGCAGACTCTCGAGGTCCCCGCCGCGCATCCCGGACCTCCGAAAACCCCAACTGGAGATATCCAGCCGGCCCCGCGCCCGCCCCTGGCTCGAGCTGCTGCGATTTTCCGCGGGATGTCGGATCCGCAACCGCTCGACCGTCCTTGCAGCAATGGCACAGTTCAGTTGATAGAGGAAAGGGTCATGTCGAAACTCAAAGTCTGCTCGTTCGGGATCTCCATCGACGGATTCGGAGCCGGTCCTGCGCAATCGCTGGAAAATCCATTAGGCCGGGGTGGCACGGGGCTTCATCAATGGGCATTCCCAACGCGTACCTTTCAGCGCATGTTCGGCAACGAGGATGGGACGACCGGCACCGACGATGATTACGCAGCCCGCGGATTCGAGAATATCGGCGCCTGGATCATGGGTCGGAATATGTTCGGACCGCTGCGGGGTTCCTGGCCAGACGAGAGCTGGAGAGGCTGGTGGGGTAACAATCCACCCTACCATACGCCTGTGTTCGTGCTGACCCACCACGCCCGCGCGCCACTCGTGATGGAAGGAGGAACGACCTTCCACTTTGTTACCGACGGCATCCAGGCGGCACTCGAACGAGCGACCGAGGCAGCCAACGGAAAAGACATTCGCGTGGGCGGTGGCGTGGCGACGATTCGCCAATACCTTCGGGCAGGACTCATTGACGAGATGCATCTGGCGATCTCGCCCGTGCTCCTCGGATCGGGAGAGCACTTGTTTGAGGGTATCGACCTTTTACAGCTCGGCTATCAGTGCAGCAAGCACGTCTCGACTCCGAACGCCACTCATGTCGTTCTCAGTCGAGGCCGCTCGTGAAGCCTACGTAATTACTTCCTGTAGGGCACAACCACGTTGTGCAGCATCGGAAAGTGTCTGGCATTCAAGGTCACCAGCTCCGCGCCACAGTGCTGCACTGTGGCTGCGATCAGGGCATCAGCAAATCCCGTCCCATGCTTGGGGGCATAGTCTCGTCGCAGCAAGCCACCACGCTCAGCCAAGTGCAAAGTTCCTCCTCAAGTGACTCTAGATAGTCCACTGCAGGTGGAAGCTCGCGTAAGTAATCGATCAACACGTCCGTATCGATCAGGAGAGTCTTGGCCACGGAGACTCAGCCGTAGTCAGCTCGATCCAACTCGTCGCGCAGCTTGCGGAAGTCCGGCAGATCGTTGCGCCCCTTCCAGATCCCTCGTGCTTGGCGCATGGCTTCCAACCGGTGGGTACCCGCCCGTTGCGCGAGCATCTGATCTACGGCTGTGCGGATGAGTTCACTCACGGACGCACCCCTACGCTTCGCAAGCCGGTCAAGTTGACGGCGCTCCTGCTCGGTAAGGTAGATATGGGTACGAACCACGGCGCTCATCTCATAGTGTGTATTCACAACGTATATCCCTGCGCTATCCGAGAATCAATGGCTGGGCGGCAGGCTAGACGGATTCGCGGGAAAAGCGAACAGCTATAGGTTGCGCATTCGTGCAGAAATGCACCGTGCTCTGCAGGACACTCCAGCACGAATCGTGGAGCGGTCATGCACGAGGAATCCCCTGTGGCTCCTTGGAAAATGCCGAGTAATCGCATTGCGTCGCGCGTGACCAAATAAAATCTTGGCACGGCCGAATGTGACGCGACGCTGTGCGATTGCGAGGGAACGCCGGAAAAAATCACGGTCCGTCCGTGATTTTTTCCGATGCGCATTTTCCCAGGAGCGACAGGGGATTCTTCGTGCATGGCCGCGCCCCTCGCGAGGAGGCCCCCTCGAGCGACTCAGCCTCTGGTGGCTCGATCGTGATACAGAATCAGTCGGAGGGAGAGAGAGAAGGTATCGCCTGCGCACCCGTGACGGTACGCAGGCCGACCCATGAGTCCTTGTCAGGTGAGCGAGACGATCAGCTTCGCGGAATGGCTGCGCCAGTTGATCGGAATGACGAATGAGCGTGCGCCAGGCTTTTGCGGGATTTCCGGACGCTCGCCCGCCAACACGCTCGGCACGGAGATTACGAAGTCGCGGCCGAAATCGCGCCGCGCATTGCCGGAGATGGTGTTGGCCACCTCACCGACGAGATCGCGCATGGTCTCGTGGCTGAAGTCGTTTTCCTGCATCTTCATCAGCAACACAGTCAACATTGCTTTCGGGGCCGTAAAGTAGACAACACCCTCGCGCTTGCCGGAGATACTGATGACCCCCGTGTAATCATGGACGGCGGGCGGGTTTTCCGAGAGATACGGTGATCCGATGGAGGCGGGCTGTTGCGCGGCCACCTCGAAATAGTTCGTCGTCCCCTCGACGAAAGTTTTCAGCTCCTGTTCCTGCAACATTGTAGTTCTCTCTTGGGCTGCCGGTTATCTCATGAGATCCGCAATGGCTTCATTCAGCTGCCGATCGGTGAACGGCTTATTGAGAAAGCCGTTCGCGCCCTTCTCCATGGCCTCGACCGCCGTAGCCTTGTCCGCCAGCGCAGAGATCACGAGGATCCGCACGGCAGGTTTCAGCGCCACCAATTTCGAAATGCATTCTATGCCGTCCATCTGCGGCATGGTGAGGTCCATAGTAACTACATCCGGGTCGGTCTTCTTGAACATCTCCAGAGCTTCCACCCCGTTACCCGCGGTCCCGACCAGCTCAAGCTCTTCGAACTGGTTCGAGCGCTCGATCCTACGCCGCATGATGTTCGAGTCGTCTACGATCATCAGCTTGTAGGACTTTCTTCCGTTGTCGCTCATTACTTTTGCACTCGCTGAGTTCATGCTACTGCATCCCGCCAGAAGTTAGAAAATCAGGCTACCGCCGTGCTGCCAGCCGCAGCTTCGGCCGCGGGCAGGACGATCTTGAACCGGGTGAATTTGCCCGGATTGGTGCTCACGCCGATTTTGCCGCCAAGCGCGTACACGCTACGGGCCACGACGTCCATGCCCACTCCACGGCCCGCGTCCATGGAGACCTCTTCCTGAGTCGAGAAACCCGGTCGGAAAATGAGGGCCATGGCCGCCCGTGTATCCATTCCCGCGGCTTCCTCCTCGGTGATGATCTGCTTGCGGATCGCTGCGGACTTGAGGGTATCTGGCGAGATACCGGCGCCATCGTCTTCGAAAACGAGCTCGTAGCCATCGCCGGACTTACGGAAGTCCACGCGCACCACACCCACGTCCTCCTTGGTCTGCGCCCGGCGGATTTCCGCCGGTTCGATGCCGTGGACCGCCGAGTTACGCAGCATCTGGATGACGCAATCCTTGATGGTCGTAATGTAGGTAGGCGGCACGTCCGAGAAGCCGTTGATGGTGAGCTTGAAGCGTTTGTGATGGTCGTGCGCGAGGCGCTCCGCCATCGAATGCAGGGTTGGCGAGAGGTCGTCGCCCGACTTTACAGCGACGGGGCGTCCTTCGGATGCGCCCTGCTCTTTCGCAGCACGCCGCGGAGTGGCGGCCGCGGCAGAGGCCGCAGCGGCTCCGGGGGCCGTGTCCTTGAGCGCCGTGAGGCGGGAAGCCATCTCGCGCACGCTGCGCAAGTGAGCCATCAGGTCATCGAGCTTCAGCACCATTGGCAGGAAGTCGTTGCCCGAGAGCTCCGCCTTCTTCTTCAGGTCGCTGACCATATCCTCGAGGGAATGGACGCGGTGGGCGATGCTCATCAGGTTCAGCGCCGAGGCCTCACCCTTGATGGAGTGCAGCTCGCGGAACAAGCCGTTCAGCTTCTTGCGGAATTCCGCATCGGTACGCGCCGGCTCCTTGAGGATGGCATTGATGAGCTGCAGGCCCGTCTCTGTGCTGTCGAGGAAGGAAGTGAGCTGCAGCGGATCGACGTGCATCATGCCGAGCATCATGTCGAGCTGTGCGTTCGCGTTCTCCTGCGACTCCTGGAGCTCCTTGGCGAGCAGCACGCTGGAGGTGATATCGCCCACCGAGCACAGCACGTGCTTGATGCCCTTGGGGCCCATGACGCGGTGGAAGTCGAACTGCAGATAACGGGTTTCCTTGCCGCCGTGCCCGTTGTCCATGGTGATCTCGAGCTGGCCCAGCGGATTGATGCTCTTCATCAGGTTCTCGTGGGCGCGCTCACCCCAGAGGAGCTTGATGTACTTCATCGCGGTGGTGAGCGTGGTCGGCGGCACGAGGTCCTTCAGAAGGTCCTCGAAGCTCAGGCCGGCGAAGTCGGTTCGGCTGAACATGCGGGTCAGCGCTTCAGACCACACCGAGCCGATGTTGTAGTCAGCGTCGAGCAGGAAGAAGCCCTCGCGCACCGTCTTCAGAATGTCGCGCGTCTGCTCCTGGGCTTCCTGGGCAGCCCGCTCGTGACGCGAGCGAGTGATCTGGAAGTAGGCGGCGGCGGCCGCAAGCACCACGGCCGCGAACACACCGATCATCAGCAAACCGCGGAGGCGGTTGGCGGCATCCGAGGATGTTTGCTGGAGAGTGGTAGCCACTGTCGCAAGCTGCATCTGCAGGCGACGCGCGTTCTCGGTCGCGAACAACTGCGCACGCTTGACGTCGGCGTAATGGGCCCGGCCTTCCTTCGAGAATGAGCTGCCGGCGTCGTCGGAGTCGATGTATGCCTGCCCGCCGAAATTGACGACCGGATCGACCACCGGCTGGTACTGGTGCCAGAGCAACATTGCCTGGTCCAACTCGGGCGACTGGAGGTATCCGCCGGCCCCGAGCTGCTCGAGCTCGTGATCGAACTTCTTGACCGTCACCTTCAGATCCGCCAGAGCCTGGCCCGCGTAGGCGCGGGCTTCCAGGCGATCACGCAGCGAGTTGAGCTGCTGCGTGATGGCGTCGGGATAGGTCTGCAACATACTGGCGGTCTGCAGTCCCGTGACGCTCGCTCGCATCTGGGTAGCCAGACGGAAGCCTAGGATTAGCACCGCGCCCATCACGAGGGTCAGCATCGCGCCGATACCGACCGTGACGAGCTGGCGACTACGATCTACGCCTGCGACATTCATCGGAAGAACCTCTTCTCTATCCTGCTGGGGCGACTGCGGCTAATTGGCCGGCAGCTCGAACCGGATGGCAGTCCGTACAGGCACTTCAACAGGTGCACCGTTCGCGACCACCGGCTCGTAGTGCCAGTGCTTGACGGCGGTGATCGCCGCACGATCGAAGACGCCCGGAGGGGTCGCTTCGACCACGTGAACATCACGCGGGTCGCCATTTGTGTCCACGACATACTCGACAGTGACTGCGCCGCTGACGCGCTGACTCAGCGCTTTCTGCGGGAATTCCGGCGGTGTGTACTTCACGCGCTTGAGGCTCGCCGCCAGCTGCGCCGGCGTGACACCAGCCGCAGCGGAGCTGCCGCTGCGACCCGGGCCGCCCGACGTGGACGGCTTGGGGATCATCGTCGCCTGAGCCTGGATGACAGCCAGGATGTCCTTCTGTTCCGCGCCCCAGTGCTTCGCCAGTGTAAGGTCCGGCTCGACGAGCGCGGCCTTGCCGGCTTGCGCGGCTGCGCGGGCGCGCTCCAGCAGCTTCGTCGACAATTCCTTGCTCAACTGCGCGAAGTTGGAGTTGGTCGGGTCGGTCGCCTGGAGTTGAGTCAGAGTAGAGTTGGCACTGTCATTGGCCGGGTCGGTCAGCCGACCGTCGCGGATGCGCTCGCGGGTCGCTTGCACCAGGCGCTCGGCCTCGGCCTGCGCCGCCTTCTGTTTGGATGCATTCAGGTCACGCTGAAAGGCCGTGAGCTCACCGTTGCTCATGCCGCCACCGCGGGCCTCGGCGATCCACCGATCGGCTTCCGCAGGGTTCTTCGCGATCGCGGACTCGCGCGCCTTACGGAGGTACGCGGCATTCAACTCATGGATCGCACGCTGCGTTATCGCATTCGCGGGAGCGGCTTCGCGCAGCTGTTGCGCGTAGGCTTTGGCGCTGTCCTCGGCAGGATCGACGAGCCTGCCGTCGCGAATTCGATCGCCGACCAGAGTGGCGAGTTTTTGGACTTTTGCGTCCTCCTGGTGCCGCTGGATGTCGGCGCGGAACCTCGCGAGCTGCTCCGCCGGAATGTTGGGCGAGCTCTGCGCCTGGCGCAGCAGGGCGTTGGCACGATCGAAATTGCCGTCGGCAATCGCCTTGGTGATGAGTGCCGTGGTGAGCTTCAGCTCCAAGGCACCGATGCGGGGGTCGGTGGGCGTTGCGACTTTCAGGTTGGCGAGAGCCAGGGAGGCCTCGTCGTACTTGACTGCAGTCATCGACTCATCGAAACGCGACGCGGCGACGTTCGCCACGCGCTGCAGCCCTTCTTTCGCCTCGCCATTGTTCGGGTCCGCCGCGGCGGCGGAGCGGTAGTAAAGGAGAGCATTATCGCCGACCGGCTCGAGATAGCGACGCTCGCGCATGGCGAGGCGCGCCTTTTCCAGCAGCTCATCGACCTTACCGTTCACGATGCTCGTATCGACATTCGGCTTTTCGAAGCCGGTGTCCGAGGCGCCGGAGTTGTCCGCAGCGGCCGGGGCAGCGACCGAAGGTTTCTGGGCGGCTGCCGCCGGGGCTTGGGGCGCCTGCTTGCTCGAGCTCATGAAGTAGTAGCCGCCGGCGCCAAGCGCCACGACGGCAATGCCGATGCCGACAAACAAACCCGCCTTGCTCTTTTGGTCGGGAGGCCCGCCGGAGGATGTCTCGAGGCGCGGCTGGAAGGACTCGACCGTCATACCCTGACTGGTGCTGGGCCGCGCCGTTGCCTTGCGGGCCACGGCCTCGGTCATCGCACCATCGAGAACGGCGCCGGTCTTGCGCTTGTCCAGCGGGATGGGCAACACGGCGAAGACGTTCGATCCCTTGACCGCCGCGCTCACCTGTTTTTCAGCCTCCGCGGTGGCAAACACCACGGCCACCGCGTGCGGAGCCTGTGAATGCGCCAGCTCGACGTCAGCACGTACATCGAGGAGGTCACGCGTATCGACGACCAACAGCTGACCGCGTTTGACGCTCGCCAGGTACTGGAGAGCGCCCTCTACCGAGTCGACCGGCCGTACGGAGGCCTGGCCTGCGAGGGCTTCGCCGAGCTCGAGCAGGAAATCGTCGCGAGTAGTGAGGGCGGTTACATCGACCGCCGGTCTGTTGGTTGTGGTGGGTGTGCTGGCGGAGCTCGCCGCGACGGCGGCTGACTCATGACCCCGAGAAGCATTTGCTGGGCTAGCCACTTATCCTGTCTCCATCCATAAAAGGGCGGCGCGGAATCGATCAACGTGCCAGGGCTACGGAATTGCGGTCCGGCCCGCTTGTAAGGTGCGGAAAAGACTGAGTCTGCAGCATATTCCGCTGCTATAACATCGCAGTGCGACAGTTCACAATAATGAGAGGCTAGCGTCTCTCCGAGGCGACGCAACGACAAAAGTCGGGAACAACGCACTTCTCGGCGACGAGACCTTCGGCCACTAGTCGGACAAATGCGCCAGGTCAACCAAAATGGTAACCCAACCGGGACCTCCCCCCGCAGCTACACCAGACTGTATGTAATGCCACTTCCAGGACTGGGCCGTGATGGGTTCCGCGGGCCTCAATCACTGGCTTTCGGCTCTGGGGGCGACCGTGGGCGATCCGCGGGGACCGCCTGCACGGCAGGCATATGGACTACGCGTCCCGCTGCGAACCGCGTTATTTTAGTTTCAACGCCATGACGATGTCATGTCAAACATTGTCAGGCGGAGTTGGTCGGCACTGTCGCGATCTGGCAGCACCGCGCGCAGGCACTATGCCGACTGGCACTATGCCCCCCTGGCACTATGCGAGCCGAGGCACTATTCGAGTGGGGCACTGGGCAGGCACCAGTGGAGCCGGCGCTAGTCGAGCGAGCACCAGGCGCGCAGACACTATGCCCACTGGGCACTATGCCCGCCGGACACCATGCGAGTGGGGCACTATGCCTGTGGAGCACCGTGCCCCTTGGGCACTATGCCCCGCTGGCACTCGACAAGCGAGCACTATGCGAGCGGGCACCATATAACGGAAACGCTCCGCGCAAGATGCCGTCGCGGATCGTGCGCAGCAGGCACGCATGACTCGCAAGAGGCTCCTGACTAGCACCGTTGGGGCGCGAGAGGTGAGAGACCGCACCGGTTCGGAGCGCGCTGCGTCTTGGAGACTCGAGACGGTCCGCGCGCAAATGGACTTTCTCAAACGCTCCGCTAGAGGTAGGCTGACTGTGCATACCGGCGTGAGACAAGACCGGAACGCTGAACAGGGCGGCGGCAATCCAGGCGCCGAACCTTCCCGGCCATCGAGCCACACTAATTCAGCGACTCCAGATGAGCGCTTCAGGCCCGCGTGATAGGCATACATTTTGCTTTAGGTACCCACAACGGGGCAAAAGCTCACGCGTTTTGCCTCAGGTGCCGCAAGAGTCCTGCACCTCGACACAGGGAGGCAGAACGGTTGCGACACCTGGACACGCGGACGCGGCGTTCTCGATCTCGAGTGAACAATTCCGTGCTGTGAGCGTCTTAACGTAATAGTCGGGTCGGGAATAGAGGGCCATCACACACTGTGCAAAGCGTTGGGTCTAAGTTGAGAGCGACGCTGGCATCACTGGCAGCCCGGCCCAGACCCCTGCACTCTTCGGGAGGGAAGGACGATGCGACCGCTCTCTACTGATTCAGATTCGAATTCCCATTCTGCATTTATTGATTCCCTGAGCTCTTTCAGCCGCCTTCACCGCGCGCAGCGCTGGGAAGGCACCTTCGGCGAATTCCTGGCCAACATCGTGCCCGCCAACCCTGCAGCGATGGCGCGCACCAGTCACGAATACATCTGGGACATGCTCCGATGGCACGGCCGCAGCGCACAGCCGGACGCACCCGATAGCAGCCGCGCCCGCGAGCTGTTCAAGCGCGAGTTGTTCGGAATCGACGAGCCGTTGTCCCGGGTCGTCGACTATTTCAAAGCGGCCGCGGCCGGATCCGATGTTGGCCGTCGCCTGCTGCTGCTGCTAGGCCCGCCGTCGGGCGGCAAGTCCACTCTCGCCATTCTCATGAAGCGGGGCTTGGAGGAATTCAGCCGCACGGACGAGGGCGCACTGTACGCTATCAAGGGCTCGCCGTTGCGAGAGAATCCCTTGAACCTGGTGCCCGCCAGCTTGCGGCCCGAGTTCCGCGACCGTTACGGGGTGGATATCCCGGGAGAATTGTCGCCATGGGCACGCGACTACGTCGAGCGTGAGTTCGAGGGCGATTTCGTGCGCGTGCCGGTGGAGCGGGTCTTCCTTTCGGAGGCTTCGCGAGTTGGTATCGGCACCTATGCGCCGCACGATCCCACGACCGCGGATATTGCCGACCTGGTCGGTTCCGTCGACCTTGCGAAGGTAGCGCAGATCGGCGACGAGGGTGATCCCCGGGCCTGGTCCTGGTCCGGCGCCGTGTATGCCGCAAGCCGCGGCGTACTCGAGATGATCGAAATCCTCAAAGTGAAGCGCGAGTTTCTTTATCTCCTCCTGACCATGACGCAGGAGAAGAACGTGAAGGTGTCGCGCTTCCCCCTCATCCATCTGGACGAGACGATTCTGGCGCATACCAACCTTGCAGAGTTCCATAAGTTTCTGCAAGAGAAGGAAAATGAGGCGCTGCTGGATCGCATGGTCATCATCCGCGTGCCGTATGCGTTGTCTTATCGCGACGAGGCGCGGATCTACCAGAAGCTGGTCTCCGGGGCGCCGGCGTTCCGCAACGTGCACCTGGATCCGCATGTTTTGAACCTCGCCTCGGTCTTCGCCATTCTCACTCGCCTGTCGAAGCCGGAGCGCGAGGGCTTGGACATGGCCAAGAAGCTCCGCCTGTACGCGGGCGAGGCTGTCGAGGGCGTTCCCGAAACCGAAGCGACCCGACTGCACGCTGAGTCGGGTGAAGAGGGAATGACAGGAGTCAGCCCCCGCTTTGTGATCAACGCGATCTCCAACGCCATCACGCGAGGCAATACGCACAGCCTGACCAGCATGGAGTTGCTGCTAGCCATCAAGGACGCCATCGAGAGCGACGCCCGGATGGACGCGAAGCACAAGAAGGCCTGGGTGGACCATCTCGTCACGGCACGGAAAGAGTTCTACAACCGCTGGGTGAAGGAAGACGTCCATCGCGCGATGTTCGCCTCCTTCGAGGAAGAGGCCCAGCAGCTCCTGGAGAAGTATCTGGACGAGGTCGAGGCTTCGCTCGACCACCGGCAAGTCACTGATCCCATTACGGGCGAGACACGCCCGGCCGACGAGCGTTTCCTGCGCTCGGTGGAGGAGAAGATCAAGGTCTCCGACTCCGGCAAGCTGTCGTTCCGGCAGGAGGTAGTCCGCAAGGCCATGGTGGCCTTCAAGACCGGCGAGAAGTTCAAGCTCGTCAGCCATGCGCGCATGCGTGAGGCAATCGAGCAGTACCTCTTCGAGGAGCGTCGCGACGTGTTGCGTCTCGTGACCTCGACCGCTCGTCCTGATGAAGACGCGCGGCAGAAGATCTCCGTAGTCCAGCAGCGACTCGTGGCGGAATATGGATATGACGAGCACAGTGCCAAAGAAGCGCTGAGCTACGTTACAACCTTACTCGCGCAGGAGTAAGCAGTAGACCAGTTGCGCGCAGCGCGTGAAGAGAGTACGAGTAGTACCTATGGCCTCAAGCATCGATTCTGGTGGCGGCCAAAGCGTTGGCCCGAGTGGAAGCGGTGGCGGCGCAAAAGCTGGCACCGAAGCCGCGAAATGGTACGACTTGTTCTCACGTGGAGCGCGCGACTGGCTGCGACACGACGAGAAGGTTCGCGAGTCGGTACGCAAACACCTCCCGCAAATCGTTTCCGGTGGCGATGTCATAAATGACGCCGCGCGCACCGTGCGCGTGCCGGTCAGGATGCTGGAGCATTACCACTTCCGGCTACGACGCCCCGAGGAACAACAGGGCGCCGGCCAAGGCAAGGCGAAGCCGGGGGATGTCTTCTCCGATCCCTCGCGCCAGCGCGGGCCCGGCGAGAAAGGCCCGGGCGGACAGGAGGAAGGCGAGGTCCAACTCCTGCTCGAATTCAAGATCGACGACATCGTGGACTGGCTTTGGGAAGAGATGCAGCTTCCCAACTTGAAGGCGCGCGTCGGCCCCTCGGAGGAATCCGAATACGTCCGCGAGGGTTATGACCGCCGCGGAGCGCGCTCGCGTCTGGATCGGCGCCGCTCGTTCAAGGAAATGGTCAAGCGGCGCGGCACTCCGGGAGCGACGCCAACCTTCATCGATGATGACCTGCGGTTCCGACAGCTGGCGCGCCGCCGCCAGCCCGCGATCCACGCGGTGGTGTTCTTCCTCCTCGATGTCTCGGGGAGCATGTCGGATCGCGATCGGAAACTGGCGAAGACGTTCTTCTTCTGGGTGGTGCAAGGCCTGCGCCGCGAATACCGCTCACTGGAAACCGTATTCGTGGGCCACACGACCGAAGCCTGGGAATTCACCGAGAACGAGTTTTTCCAGGTCAGTGGCACCGGCGGCACGGTGTCCTCGACCGGGTTCAACAAGGTGCGTGAGATCATCGACGCACGTTACAACCCCGGCCGCTGCAACATCTATCTTTTCTACGCTTCCGACGGCGATAACTCAGTCAGCGACGCGGCCGAGGCGCGCGAGTCGCTTTCGTCTATCGCAGCGGATGCCTGTTACACGGGTTATGTTGAGGTTTCCTCCGGCCTGTCACGCCAGCTCGCCACCGAGACGGGACGACTCTACTCGGAGTTGTCCTCGGCGGGATTGGCCGCGGGAAGCTATGCGCTGAACGACTTTGACGAAGTGTGGGGCGCGGTGCGGCACTTCTTCACGGCGGAAAGCCGGGCGCTGGATGGGACGGGATGACGACCGAGGAAACCTGGCAGAGTTACGTACAGCGTATCGAGGACCTTGCGAACCGCTCGGGCTTGTCATTCCACCCGGTGGACTTCGAAGCAGTTCCCGATACGTTCATGATGGAGATCGCCGTCTACGGGCTACCGGTGCGCATGCCGCACTGGTCGTTCGGGGTGCGCTATATCTATCAGCTCATCCAACGCCATATGGGCAACTCGCGACTGTTCGAGGTCGTGTTTCCCGGCAATCCGGGGCACGCCTACCTCGCCGCGAGCAACGGGCTGGCCGAAAACATCCTCGTCACGGCTCACGTATTGGGGCACGCGGATTTCTCCCGGAATAATCTCCTCTTCCGCCGTTGCCAGGAGCAGGTGAGCGAGCGGATCGTCGAGCACGCGGCGAATCACGCGCGGCAGATCCAACAGGCGATCGAGACCTACGGCATGCAGCGGGTCGAGGTGGTGTTGGACGCGGCTCTGTCACTCGAGCAACACATCGACGTTGACCAGACCTTGCGCCGCGAGCGTTATCCCGAGTACCTCACGGATCCGAAGCCGCTCGTCGACGACGAGTTCCGCAAGCGGTTCGCCTCACTGGATCCGACCGCCGCGCCGGTTGGGATGGAAGTGAAGAAGCGGGCGCCGGTACCGCCGCACCCGGAACGCGATCTACTGTGGTTTGTAGCGAACTACGCTCCCGAGATGGAGAGCTGGGAGCGCGATATCTTCCTGGCCGTGCGTGAGGAGTCGTTCTACTTCTATCCGGTTTTCGCCACGCAGATCATGAATGAGGGGTGGGCGTCTTATTGGCATGCCCGCTTGCTCCGTGAGGCGAGCTTCATTCCGCAACAGGCCTACGTGGATGCGATCAAGTGCCATTCGGACGTCGTGCGGCCGGTAGCCGCGGACCAACAGGTTGCACTCAACATCAATCCCTATCACCTGGGATTCTCGATGTGGGAAAAGATCATCGAGAAGGACGGACTGGATGCCGCCCGGGCCATCATGCAACAGGACGACGACTTCGGCTTCATCCGCAACCACCTCACGCGGGAGCTCGTCGAAGAGCTGGGCTTGTTCCGTTACAACGCGCGCAGTGACGGCCAGGTCAAGGTTCTGGAGAACGACCTTACCGCGCTGCATGAGGCCGTGCTGAGTCCCAAATACAATTTTGGTGCGCCGACGGTGTCTGCGACTCACATCCGTAACGATGGAACCCTCGAGCTGTCGCACGACACCTCCGTCGATGCCCGCGGGCTCGACCTGGAGCGCAGTCGAAAGGTCCTGGATTACCTCCACCGTGTGTGGCGGCGGCCTATTGTGCTGACGACCGTGAATCAGGCGGGGTCGACGCTAGAGCTCACGGCGCCATAAGGGTTACGGGTTACGGTTGCGCTGGGGTGACGACCCGGCGCTGCGCAGATTATTTCTTTTCGGGCGCCGTAGTTGGGTCCGCACCCCAGTCTTCTTCCTCCATCGAGGTGACGATAGAGACCGGATCGCTCGCCGGGAAGCTGTCCGCCAGAGCCTCATCGAGCTGCTGCTGGATCTTCTGGCGCTTCCGGGCCTCGGCCTGCTGCTGTTGAGATTCGCTCACGGCCACGTCTCCCCTGACGGCGCTCTACTGTGACGCACGCGAGCACTATACCCCAGGGTGCAGTGCATCAGCTCGGTACCTTGTTTTCATCGAAGACGATCTTGCCCTTGCCGGCATCAGGGGGTGAGTGCGGCACCTTCGGATCGAGGTCGTCCTCGTCTACGTCCTCCGGCTGGGCCGGATCGGCGTGGCGCGGTTCCGGCTCCTCCTCCTTCTTGCTGGCCGCCTGGCCCTGGATTGCGGTCTCCTGTCCAGGGGGCGGGTCCTTCTCCGGATATACGGGCACATCGTGGGTGGGATCCTCCTGCGGGGGAGGGTCATTGGGCTGCGTTTGGGTTGCGCACATGCGTTGGCTCCCGTTCGAAGGTCCTAGCCAGAGACTCAAGCAATGCATGTGCCGGCGAGCAGGAGTAGTCTCTCATCCAAGCCGGCTGCTCGAAGGTAGCCGTATCGCGCGAGCCAGACCGGCGCTGTGACTGCATGCCTGGAGGCGAACTCCCATGGGGTATACGACACAAGGCATCCGCAATATCGCATTGGCGGGACCGGCCAGCGCAGGCAAGACCCTGCTGTTGGAAGCGCTGCTCCTGCAGGCAGGGGCGATCCGCACCAAAGGTAGCCTGCAACGCGGCAGTACGGTGTCGGATTTCGACCCGCAGGAGAAGCGCCTCCAACACTCGCTCGATCCTACGCTGTGCGGGTTCGACCTCGGCGCAACACACTTCAATTTGATCGACACGCCGGGGTATCCGGATTTCATCGGCCGTACTTTATCGGTACTCGAGGCCGTGGATTCGGTCGCGGTCGTCGTGAGCGCCTGCGGCGGCATCGACACGGTGACGGAGCGCCTCATGGACTTCGCCCGCCATCGCGGGCTGTGCCGGCTCATCGTAGTCAACAAGATAGACAGCCGCGACGCCCACCCGGCCGATATCCTGGAGCAGCTGCGCGCCCACTTCGGGCCGGAGTGCTTGCCGCTCGATCTGCCCGCCCAAGGGGGCGAGGCGGTGGCCGACTGTTTCTTCCAGGCCGATGGGCCCGCGACGGATTTCTCCTCCGTCACGGGCGCGCATACGCAGATCGTCGATCAGGTCGTGGAGCTCGACGAGGACCTGATGGCGCTCTACCTGGAGCAAGGGGCCGAGATCACGCCGGAGCAACTCCACAGCCCTTTTGAGCAGGCCCTCCGCGAGGGCCATTTGATCCCGGTGTGTTTCGTGTCGGCGGAGAGCGGTGTGGGCATTCCCGAGCTGTTGCGGATTTTCGAGCGGTTGATGCCCAACCCGACAGAAGGTAACCCTCCGCCTTTTCTCAAGGGAGAAAACGCGGCTGCGAAGCGTGTGGAGGTCAGCCCGGATCCTGACAAGCATGTCGTCGCGCACGTGTTCAAGACTTCGATCGATCCCTATGTGGGAAAGCTGGCGGTCTTTCGCGTATACCAAGGCACCGTGCGCCAGGGATGCCAGCTTTTCGTCGGTGAGGCACGCAAGCCGGTAAAAATCGCGCACCTGTTGCGGATGATGGGCAAGGAGACAGTGGAGGTGCCGCAGGCGATCCCCGGCGATATCTGCGCGGTCGCCAAGCTGGAAGATTTGCACCTCGATGCCGTATTACACGACTCGCACGACGAGGATCATTATCACCTCGAGCCCGTGAGCTTTCCGCCCCCGATGCTCGGTATCGCCATCGAGCCCGAGCGCCGCGGCGATGAGCAACGGCTCGCGGACACGCTGCATAAGCTCATGGCGGAAGATCCGTGCATCCGTATCGAACATCACGCGGCGTTGAACGAAACGGTGATCTATGGGACCGGCGAGTTGCATTTGCGAGTGCTGCTGGAACGAATGACGGAGCGTTATGGAGTACATGTCAAAACCCATCCTCCGAGCGTTCCCTATCGCGAGACGATTACCCGCCCTGCAGAGGGGCATTGCCGGCATAAGAAACAGACCGGGGGTGCGGGGCAATTCGGGGAAGTCTTCTTGCGGGTCGAGGCGCTCGAGCGGGGCGCGGGGTTCGAGTTTGTCGATGACGTGGTGGGAGGCGCCATTCCGGGTCAGTTCATTCCCGCGGTGGAAAAAGGGGTGCGCCAGGTATTATCTGAGGGCGCGGTAGCGGGGTTTCCTTTGCAGGACCTGCGTGTGGTCGTGTATGACGGCAAACATCACCCGGTCGACTCGAAGGAGGTCGCGTTCTGTTCGGCCGGACGCAAGGCGTTCCTGGATGCCGTGCAGAAGGCGCATCCGATTGTCCTCGAGCCGGTGATGCGGCTGGAGATCACGGCACCCGCGAGTGCGATCGGAGATATCACCGGAGATCTGGCAACCCGCCGGGCGCGGATCAACGGCAACAACACGCTCCCGGGACAGCGCGCGGCGCTCCAGGCGCTTGTGCCCCTTGCGGAAATCTCGGAATATCAGCTCCGATTGAAGGCTCTCACGGGAGGTGAGGGTGCGTACGCCATGGAGCTCAGTCATTACGATCCTGTGCCGCCACGACGGCAACAAGAGCTCGTACAGGCCTGGCGGCCGCGGTCCGACAGCGAGTGACGCCAGGACGAGCCGGCCGCTCCGGCCGGTGTTTGTTGTTATGCTGACGGTTGGGGC
>Ga0105240_10001932_pt1 | contig 34400 bp, 39 predicted proteins | sample KBSC54metaG_FD_80426 | JGI IMG/M metagenome (GOLD analysis project Ga0105240, IMG submission 80426) | Corn rhizosphere microbial communities from Kellogg Biological Station, Michigan, USA - KBS C5-4 metaG | ecosystem: Host-associated > Plants > Roots > Rhizosphere > Soil | place: Michigan, USA... | reverse complement strand
CGACGCTGATCTACGGCACGGGCGGCCTCGCCTGGGAGCAGACGCGCAACGGCGCGCTCTACACCTATTCGCCGACGGTGACCGGCGCGGTGGCCGCCGCCAACCCGGGTGCGACCTTCGGGCCCTACGCCAGCGGCGGCGCCGCCAACGGCGCCCGCACCGGCTGGACCGTGGGCGGCGGGGCCGAGTGGCTGGTGAGCCGGCATGTCAGCGTCGGCGCCGAGTACCGGCACTCGGACTTCGGCCACCATGACGATGTGTTCGGCAGCGCCGGCCCCGACGGCGTCATCGGCGTCACCCGCACCAATGTCCACGATGACGCAGTGACCGCACGCCTGAACTACCGGTTCGGCGTCGGCTCCTGACCCAAACGGAAACGGCCGCCCCTTCCGGGGCGGCCGCGACCGTCAATCAACAAGCGGATCAGCTCTGGCCGGGACGCGCGCCGGAGCCCTCGCGGCGGGCGAGGAAGGCCAGGCGTTCGAACAGCTGGACATCCTGCTCGTTCTTCAGCAGCGCGCCGTGCAGGGGCGGGATCAGCTTGGTCGGATCCTTTTCCTTCAGGGCCTCGTCGTCGATGTCCTCGACCATCAGCAGCTTCAGCCAGTCGAGCAGCTCGGACGTGGACGGCTTCTTCTTCAGGCCCGGCACCTTGCGCATGTCGTAGAAGATGCGCAGCGCCTCGGCGACCAGCTTCTGCTTGATCCCCGGATAGTGGACGTCGATGATCTGGCGCATGGTCTGATCATCGGGGAAGCGGATGTAGTGGAAGAAACAACGGCGCAGGAAGGCATCCGGAAGCTCCTTCTCGTTGTTGGAGGTGATCAGCACCACCGGGCGGATCTTCGCCTTGATGGTCTCATCGGTCTCGTAGACATAGAATTCCATCCGATCGAGCTCCTGCAGGAGGTCGTTCGGGAACTCGATATCGGCCTTGTCGATCTCGTCGATCAGCAGCACGGGGCGGGCCGGGGCGTCGAAAGCCTCCCACAGCTTGCCGGGCTTGATGTAGTTCTTGACGTCCTTCACCCGCTCGTCGCCGAGCTGGCTGTCGCGCAGGCGGGTCACCGCCTCGTACTCGTACAGGCCCTGAATGGCCTTGGTGGTCGACTTGATATGCCAGGTGATCAGCGGCGCGTTGAGCGCCTTGGCCACCTCATAGGCCAGCACCGTCTTGCCGGTGCCGGGCTCGCCCTTGATCAATAGCGGGCGTTCCAGCGCGATCGCCGCGTTGACCGCGACCTTCAGGTCGTCGGTCGCGACGTACTCGGCTGTGCCCTCGAAACGTTCGGTCATCTATCACTCCCGGCGCCCGCTTTGCGGACTCGAACAGTTGTTCAAAATCGTGGCCACCCTAAAGGGCCGGACGAGACATTCAAGTCGCTTCCGTCGTGGGAGTGTCTTTGGGCGGTGGTCTGATCAGGCCGAGCGGGGGTCCCGCGACGCAGCGTCGCCGGCCTGATCGCGCTGGTCCAACGCCTCGGCGAGGCGATCTTCCTCGTCGGAAATGTCCTCGTCGAGGTCGACGTCATCGTCGCCCGGCAGCCCTTCGGCCTCCAGGTCGGCCGGCGATAGGTCGTCGCTGGAGACGCGTTCGGCGTCGTCGCCGCCAAAGGTGCGGGGCTCGTCCAGGTCCTCGTCGGCCAGCACCACCTCCTCGTACTCGGCCTCGTCGAGCGCGTCCGGATCGAGGCTGTCGTCGCCGGCCCGCGCCTCGTCGGCATCGGCGTCGTCCTCGGCGGCTGTCGCGTCGAACAGGTCGCGTTGCAGGTCGGACGTGGCGATGTCGCCGCCGTCCTCGGTGATGTTGGTCTCGTCGAAAGTCTCGGCGAAGTCCTGGCCGTCGGGCTCGTCGGGGATTTCGGCCATGGAAGTCTCCTGGGCTGGCGCGCCCAGACTGAACGGCCGGCGGGGCTTCACCGTTCCGGGACACCCGCCTGCGAGATCAGGTCTCCGTCAGGGCGGCGGCGATCTCGGCCATGGTCGGCTCCCACTGGCCCAGCCTGCGGGGCGTGAACACCCGCGCCTGCGGGTACCAGGGCATGCGGTCGGTGCCGACCCGGGTCCAGGCGCCCGGCGCCGAGATGAACCAACTGGGCGCGCCGCAGGCGGCGGCGATGTTGCTGGTGGCGTTGGCGAAGCCGATCGACAGATCGAGCGCGCAGGTGAGCGCGGCGAGTTCGTCGAGGTCCTGTTTCAGGTCGATCCCCGGCGGCGTCCAGACCTCGACACCCAGTTCGCGGGCCGCCCATGCGATCTCCGCCGAACAGTCGCCGTACTGCACGTTGACGAAGGTGACGCCGGGGGTCTTCAGCACCGGCGCCCAGAGCTGGAACGGCGAGTAGTAGCGCGTCCGGGCGGTGTCGAGCTTCATGCTCTTCCAGAGCAGGCCCACCTTCCGTCCCGCCGGCGCGGCGGCGAGCGTCCGCCGCCAGTGCGCGACGCGCGCCGGGTCGGCGGTCAGGAAGCCCTGGCGGTCCGGGAAGTCCTCCAGTCGGCTGCGGAAACGCCGCAGCAGCGAGGCCAGGGGCGTCCAGAGGTCGAAGCGGCCCAGGTCGCCCACGGCCGGCGCGACGCGGAAGTTGCGACCGTTCTGCCGGTAGGTGGCGTGAGGGAACACCTCCGCGTCCGGGAACGAGCGCTGGAACAGGTCGACCAGCCGTGGCTCGACGGCGATCGCCAGCCTGCCGCGCGGCCCCAGCGCTTCCAGGACGTCGGGCAGCAGGTTGGCGAACAGCACCTCGTCGCCCAGGCCCTGCTCCCCCATCACCAGCAACGACTTTCCCTCGAGGTCCGCGTCGGGCGCCCAGCGCGGGCGGTCGACCAGGAACAGAGTGGAATTGGCGAACAACGGATCGAGCCGGGCCTCGTAGTCCTCCCACCCCTCGCCGATTCGCCCCTGGACGATCTTCAGGGTGGAGCGCGCCAGCTGCATCATCAGCCGGCTGTCGGGGCTCCTGGCGATCAGCATGGCCGCTTCGCAGTCGGCCAGCGCCGCTTCCGTCTCGCCGCACTCGAGGCGAGCGTTGCCGCGGTTGTACATCGCGTGCGCGAAGCTCGGGTCGAGCCGCAGGGCTTCGGTGAAGAAGGTGACGGCGTTCGCGAAGTCGCTTTGTTCGGACACCACCGTCCCCAGCGTGTTCCACAACGTCGGGTCGCCGGGGCAGCCCATGATCGCGGCCCTCAGGATCTCGATCGCCTCCTCAGGTCGGTGGAGGTCCCGCACCGCGCAGGCGAGGTTGCTCATGGCGCCGTACGAGTCCGGATGGCTCGCCAGGTAGCGCCGGAAAAGCTGCTCGGCGACCTCCTTCATGCCCATCCGGAAGGCCAGCCGGCCGAGGTCATTGGCGACCTCAGATTCGTCGGGCATCAGGGCGAGGGCCGACTCGTAGGCCTTCAGCGAGCTCGCGAAGTCGCCCGCCTTCTCACGCGCCACTGCCAGCACGTACCAGGCCAGGCCCGACCGCGGATCGAGATTCAGCGCGTTCAGCGCGAGGTCGGACGCGGTCTTGGGGTCCTCGTCGCGGATCGCCGCCACGCCGCGACGGAGCAGGGGCTCGACGCGCAGTGCGTTCAGGTCGCCGATCGCGCGCTCCAGCTTCGCCAGGGCGGTAGGCGAGGTGGCGTCGCCTGCGAGATCGCCGGCCGGGGCGGCCTGGACGGCATCCGCGGCCGACAGCGCCAGCGCGGACGCGGAGAGCCTAGCTGAGGTGCGTTGGGCCATGGGGCCAGCGTGAATCGGCGGCGAGCATCTCGGACATGCCCTTGCATCTCCCCGTGAGGTTAAGTGCGCGTGAATCCCAAGAGCAAGCGGGAGCGGGCGGGCAAGGCGGCGTTAACCATGTCGCTTTAGCTTGGCGAAAGGCTCGGCTCCTACCGTCGGCAAGTTGCGGGCGGGACGGGGACCGGCTGATCCAGTTGGGCCGTTCAGAAAGATCGGAGTTCCCTTGCCATGCCGCTGAAGCTGTCGCTCAAGCCTGGCGAAAAATTCGTCCTCAACGGCGCCGTGGTCCAGAACGGCGATCGACGCAGCGCGTTGCTGCTGCAAAACAAGGCCTCGGTGCTTCGTGAGAAGGACATCATGCAGCCGGAAGAGGCGAACTCTCCATCGCGGCGAATATACTTTCCGGTAATGATGATGTACCTAGAACAAGGCAACGGGGAGCGATACCAAGACGAGTTCGTTCAGCGTCTGTCGGAGTTCATGAGCGCCATCCGCAACCCGGAAATTCTTGCCGACTGCGTCAATATTTCGCGGTTCGTCATGATGCGGGAATACTACAAAGCGTTATCTTTGTGCCGCAAGCTTATCGAGTACGAGGACGAAAGGTTGGGGAATGTCGCTCCGGGCCTATCAGCAGGTCGCGCAACGGGCTGAGACGCCGCGGGACGCCGAGTACCGGCTGTTCGCCGAGGTCACGCGCGCCCTTCTGGAACTCAAGGCCACGCCGCGCGAGGAGGTCCGCAAATGGATGGACATCCTCGACTGGAACCGCACCATCTGGGGCACGCTGGCCCGCGACTGCGCCCGCGATTCGAACAGCCTGCCTGACGATACTCGCGCCCACGTCATCTCGATCGCCATGTGGGTGCGCCGCCACACCAGCGCGGTGATGCGCCGCGAGGACGACGTGGACGCGCTGATCGACATCAACCGCGCCATGATGCAGGGCCTCTCGGCGCGCGTGGAAGCCGCCTGAACGGCCTCGGTTCAGCCCCGGCGAAGGGCTGCCGCGCAGCGCCTACCGATCGACCGGCGTCAGGACCACCACCGGAATGACCCGGGACGTCCGCGCCTGGTACGCATCGTACTTCGGCCAGCCCTTGAGAGCTTCCGCCCACAGCGCCTCGCGCTCGCTCCCGGTCGCCTCGCGCGCCGTCGCCTGGATGCGCTCAGCCTTCACCTGCACCTGGACGTGCGGATCCTCCAGGATGTTCAGATACCACGCGGGGTGCTTGGGCGATCCGCCTACCGATCCGATGATCACATAGTCATCCCCGACCTGGCGGTAGATGATCGGGATCACGCGCGCCTCGCCTGAGCGCCGCCCCTTCGTTGTCAGGAGCAGGATGGGCACGCCGTTCCAGATGTGCCCCACCTCGCCGTTGGTTTCCTGGTAGACCCTGACATGCTCGGGGCCGATCAGGCTCACATCGGTGCCCAGTTCGGTCTTTCTGGGTTCGGTCATCGGCAGCTCCGTTGCGGGCCTCGATAGGCGCCTTGGTTCGACGATCTGATCCTCGCCATACTGGCGCTTTTCCTTCTATGCCAGCCGGATCGACGGGCTGACCGCCGCCCGGGCCAGGGCGAGGCCATAGATCTCGTCGGTGATTCCCGTCGGGTTGAGCAGGAAACGGTTGGGGTTCGGCGTCGTCGGGGACGCTTCGCGGGTCGCGAACACGGTGCGGTCGATGCCGCCGGCCAGGGTCAGCACGACGTCGCGCCAGACCTCCGGGCGATCGAAGTAGAAGCAGTGGGTGGCGACCGGGTCGAGTCCCTGGGGAATCCCGGGATAGTCGCGGGCGAAGAGATCGCTGCAGTCCACCTCGCACATCATCGAGGGCGCGTCGGCGGGCAGGCCGACGCGGCCCATCCGCGGCGCCAGGTCGAGGCGCTTTGCGTTGGAAACCAGCAGCGCCTTGTCGTAACGATTGCAATAGGCCGTCAGCCGCCCGGCGTGCTGCACGAACATGGCCGCGCTGTAGTTGCTCGCCGAGAACACCGTGGCGTCCACATCGGCAGCCGCGAAGATCAGCTGGCCGATCTTCCAGTCCGCCGGGACGTCCTGATAGGACCATGTGAAGGCCTGTTGCGCCACGAAGCCGCCCATGGAGTGGGCCAGGACGTGCACGTTGATCGTGCAGTCCTTCTTCTGCGCCGCCTCGAGCAGGGTGATGCCGGAGGCGACCAGGGCGCTGGCGGCCGCTCGGGCATGGGCGCGGTCGGGCAGGTAGGCGAACACCAGGCCATCGGACGGCCAGTCGTAGCTGATCACCCGGCCCACCCAGCCCTGGTCGGCCAGCGCCTTAGCGCATTTCAGGTGGAACGCCCTGGCCGCCTGGTGGCTGACATTGAAGCCGTGGACGAGGAACAGGATGTCGCCGCTGCGCGTCTGGGGCTGTCCCGGTGCGGCCGGCGCGACCGGCGGGAAGCTGGCGATCACCCGCGCCAGCCAGGGATTGGCGCGCATTTCCTGCTCGGGGCCTGACGCGTCGTCGAAAGTCAGGTAGCGCGCCTGGGTTCCAGCGCTGCCGTTGGCCTTGCGCAGGGTGATCATGAATTCGGTCATGGCGATCCTCCCGCCCCCCGGCAGACAAGCTGGGCTTTGCGTCGCGAGGAAGGCGGGAATGGCCCGGCAGAAACTGCCGTAGCTGTAAGCCGGCCGGCAAAAATTGCCGGGGCCGACATGGATAACAGACCCTTAATTCAATCAAATCAGCTGGTTGGAATGTGCAGTTGAGCCAGCCGGCTGGCCCGGCGCTTGCTTCCCAGGCGGTCGGGCAAAACGCCCCCGGACGTCAAAATGACTCCGGACACCGTGAAAAGGACGAATAGCGCTATGTTCAGCGTCAATACGAATCCGGGCGCCCTGATCGCCCTCCAGAACCTCAACACAACCGCCGCCCAGCTCCAGAACGCCCAGAACCAGGTCTCGACCGGTCTGGCCGTGGCATCCCCGAAAGACAACGGCGCCATCTGGGCCATCGCCCAGAGCGAGCGTGCGACCCAGGGCTCCCTGGACGCGGTCAAGAACTCGCTGCAAAGCGGCCAGTCGATCATCGACGTCGCCAACTCAGCGGGCCAGACGGTCTCCGACCTGCTGATCCAGATGAAGGAAAAGGCGCTCGCCGCCTCCGACACCTCGCTCGACACCAACAGCCGCTCCGCGCTCAACGCCGACTTCGTGGCGCTGCGCAACCAGATCACCACGGTGGTCAACAACGCGGACTTCAACGGGGTCAACCTGATCGACGGTTCGCTCACAGCCGGCGCCATCACGTCCCTGGCCAACGCCGAAGGCACGTCGGTGATCACCACCCAGGCGCAGAACCTCTCCCTGAGCGGCGGCATCATCAGCGTCGGCGCCACCGACACGATCGGTACGGTGACCACGGCGCAGGCCATGATCGACACCGTGGCGACGTCGCTGACGGCGGTCGATAACGCACTGGCCACGCTCGGCACCTCGTCCAAGGCCCTCGGCGACCAGCTGAACTTCGTCAGCAACCTGCAGGACACCCTGGAAACCGGCATCGGCAACCTGGTGAACGCCAACCTGGCCAAGGAAAGCGCCACCCTCACGGCCCTGCAGACGAAGCAGCAACTCGGCATTCAGGCCCTCTCGATCGCGAACTCCTCTTCGTCCGCGCTCCTGGGACTGTTCCGCTAGCGATAACGGGCGGGCGGGTGACCTCACCCGTCCGCAGCCGCTCGCGGCGGTTCCGCCGCGATCGGTCTTGGTGGAGGCGCCGGCCCTCAAGGCCGGCGGTAAGGAGAAATGAGCACCACAGCACCCATACCCAGCATCAGTCCCGACGTAGCGCCGTCCAAGACCACGCAAGATCCCCCCAACCGCGGTTCCAGCGAACCGGCCGTCGTGGCCCAGCCCGACGTGACCGCCGCCACCGCCCAGGAGCCGCTCAACATCCAGGACCTGCGCCTGGTGATCGAGGAAGACCAGTCGGCCGGGTCGTACGTCTACAAGACGATCGACCCACGCACCGGCAAGGTCATTGCCCAGATCCCTCGCGAGGAACTGTTGAAGCTCAAGGAAAAGCCGGACTACCGGCCGGGATCCGTGATCAACGCCCAGGGCTGATGCGCCCGAGGCCCGACGCTGAGGCGGCTGCGGCCGTCGTCTGAGCTGACCGCCCCCGGCCCCAGCGGGAGGCGGCTTTCGCACGTCGGGTTTCGTTAACCATAATCTCACCAAACACCGCTAGCGTTCCCGGATCGGCGGCCAGAAGGCCGTGTCGGGGACTCCCATGAGCCTGAGCGTACAAAGTTCGACCGCGGCCCAGATCGCGCTCGACAACCTCGCCAACCGCTCCGAGACCGCACAGGCTGGCGGCGGTGCGCAGTCGGCCGCGAAGACCGGCGATGGGGCGGCGTCGCCGTCGTCGATCTGGTCCATCGATCTCGCCGCCGCCTCCGCCAGCGGCGGCGACGACAATGGCCTGGGCGCGGCGTCGTCGGCCGCCGACGCCGCGGTCTCGGCCGGCCAGGTCATCGCCGATCTGCTGAGCCGGATGCGGCAGGCCGCCGCGACCGCGTCCGATCCGTCGGTGACGGGCGCCCAGCGCAATGCGCTGAACAACGTCTACCAGTTTTCATTGGCCCGCATCGGCGACACGCTGAGCCAGGCGCAGGCCGGCGGCGTGAACCTGGTCGATGGGTCGCAGACCGGCGACGTGCAGGTCGGGGGCGCGACGCTGTCTCCCGCCGATCTCACGCCTGGCGGGTCGCTGATCGGCCTGTCCGCGAACACCAACCTGCTGGACCCAAGCTCCGCGGCGGCGGCCGCCGGCGCGCTCGGCCAGGCGATCGCCAGCGTCGGCCAGGCGGTGGACAAGCTTGCCGGGCAGTCGCAGGCGATCCAGGGTCATCTCGACCTGCTGTCGCAGGCGTCAGGGGGGGCGGCCGGCGTGAGCGGCGCGGTCGATCAGGACGGCGCGCGGCTGCTGTCGCTGATGGTCCAGCAGCAGCTGTCCGGAGGCGGGTTCTCGGTGGCGAACCAGGTCCCGCAGGCGATCCTCGCGCTGTTCCGCTAGGGAAGGCAGAAAATTCATTCCGCTTAACGGCTTATCAGCCGCGTGGCGGCATCATCCTTGCTAGCGGAACTGCGGCATCCGCCCGAGCTCGGCAAGGATTTCCGTGACGCAGATCGACTCCAGCGCACTGCTTGCCCTGTTCGGCGCCCAGTACAGTCAGACCGGGGGCGGCGCCAGCGGCGGCGCGGCGACGGCCGCCTCGACGGCAATTACCGCCGCGACCCAGAAGTATGCGCCGACGCCGCCGTGGGATCCGAGCCGCAAGCAGCCCGCCGAGAACGACCTGGTCGCCACAGCCCTGCGGGGATCCTCGATCGTCAATCCCAACGCCGCGCAGCTGGACCTGGCCGGGGCCGGCGGCGACTACAAGAACCTGTTCGCGCTCTATCAGGGCCTCTCGACCCTCTACGCCCTTGCAGACCAGGCCAGCGCCACCGGGGTGTCGAAATTCCGGATGAGCCAGCTGACCACCGCCTTTGCCCAGGGCTACTCGCAGGTGACCAGCTTCGTTGGCGACACCAACTTCAACAAGCTGCGCCTGACGACCGGCGCGACTAGCTCCAGCGCGACCACGGCCGTCTCCACACCGGCCCAGGCCACCGAGTATGAGACGGTGGCGCTGAATACCAGCGGCGACTCCAGCGCCGTCGTGCCGGCCTTCCAGGGCGCCGTGCAGTTCGACGTGACGGTGAAGCTCGGCAGCAAGACGAGCGTCGTCCACATGGACCTGTCGGACATGGGGTCCGCCCCGCGCACCATGGGAAACGTGGTCTCCTACCTGAACGGCCAGCTGAAGGCCGCAGGCGCCATCGCCCGGTTCGAGAGCGCCCGCACGCCGGCCCAGCCGCACGTGATCCAGGTGAACGGCAAGGACGTCACCCTGTCGTCGGGCACGGCGACCTGGGGGCTGCAGCTGAACACCGACCCGTTCGAAACCGTCACCCTCTCGGCCCCGACCACCGCGCCGGCCGTGTACGTCGGTGAGATGGTGGGCAATCTCAGCGCCCCGATCACCTCCTCAAGCCTCAGCAAGACCGGCGGCTCCAGCTCCAGCTCCAGCTCCAGCTCCAGCGGCAACAGCACGGGCAACACGACGACCAGCGCGCCGACCGGCCCCGACAGCCAGTTGCTGAAGTTCCAGGCCGGCAACACCACGATCACCGCCCCCGCGCCCGGCTCCAACGCCGCGCCCAATCAGGTCTTCAAGGACGACCTGGGCAACACGGTGAACCAGATCCAGGAGACCGCGACCGCGCCCGACGGCTCGGTCTTCGTGCTGGCCAACGTCAACGCCACCGCCTCCGGCGACGCCGTGACCGGCGGCCAGGACGTCGCGCTGCTGAAGTACGACTCGGCCGGCAAGCTGCTGTTTCAGAGCAACCTCGGCTCGGTGTCCAAGGCCTCGGGCCTGGCGCTGGCGGTGTCGGCCGACGGCTCGAAGGTGGCGGTGGCGGGCTCGATCGTCGGGCCGCTGAACGCCGTCGACGCGGTCAGCAGCAGCAGCAGCAACACCAATCCCGACAGCTTCGTGGCCGTGTTCGACTCCCAGGGCGACCAGCTGTGGTCGCACGAGACCGACGGCTACTCCGCCAACCAGGCCACGGGCGTCGCCTTCGGCGCCGACGGGACGGTCTATGTCACCGGCCAGCAGGCCACCGCGGTCGGCGGCTCGCTCGGGCCGACCACGGCGTCCAACGCCTACCTCCAGGCCTTCACGTCCGCCGGCAAGACGCTGTCCACCACCCGCTTCGGCGCCGGCACGGTGAACGCGAGCGCCGGCATCGCGGTCGACGGGACCAACGTCTACATCGCCGGCACGCAGGACGGCCGCGCGGTGGTCACCGAGTACGACATGAGCGCGCCGAAGACCCCCAGCCTGATCGCCACCCGCGATCTGGGCGATCTGCAGGGCGGCAACGTCGCCGGCATCGCGGTCCAGGGCGGCACGGTCTATGTGGCCGGCAGCACCCACAACTCGGCGCTCAGCGCCGGCGCGGTCACCAGCGCCTATTCGGCGGGCCTCGACGGTTTCGCCGCGACCCTGTCCACCGGCCTTGCGGCCTCGTCGTCGGATCGGCTGGCCTACTATGGCGGCGGCGGCGACGACAAGGTTTCGGCCTTCGCGGTTTCCGGCGGCGAGGTGTGGCTGACCGGCTCCTCCACCGGCGACCTGCCGAACCAGGCCAAGATCGGGGCCAAGGATGGCTTCGTGGCCGAGGTCAACGTCGGCTCGGGCTCGGTCGACTTCTCGCAGCGCTTCACAGGCCGCAACGGCCAGGTGAACCCCACCTCGATCGCCGTGGCCCCGACCGGTTCCAGCATCCTGGACCAGCTCGGGCTGCCGCAGGGCGTCGTCGATGGGCCGGTCTCAGACCTGATCACCGCCACCACCAGCGTGAAGGCCGGCGACAGCTTCAGCATCAAGACCAATGCCGGCGTGGCCACCAAGATCACCATCAGCGCCACCGACACGATGAAGACGTTGGCCACCAAGATCTCCCGCGCCACCGGCTACGGGGTTCATGTCACCGCGCAGACCCTCGGCGGGTCGTCCACGCTGAAGATCGAACCGATCGATCCCTCGTCCACCGTCACCCTGATCAGCGGCCCGAAGGGGACCGATGCGCTCAGCGAGCTCGGCCTCAAGCCCGGCATCCTCTACGACACCATCAAGCAGAAGGGCTCGAGCGTGCCCGCCGACGGCCGTGGGCCGGTGTTCGGCCTCGGGCTCGACGCCACCCTCAGCCTCTCCTCGCCCGACGCGATCAAGCACGCCATGGCCCAGCTGACGGCGGCCAAGTCCATGGTGAAGAACGCCTATCAGGCGCTCAAGACGGCGGCCACGCCCGCCAATGTGCTGGCGCTGCAGAAGTCCCAGGCCTCCGGCGCGGTGCCGGCCTATCTCACCGCCCAGATCGCCAACTACCAGGCGGCCCTGCAGCGCCTGACGGCCGGCCAGAGCGCTCCCACCACCATCTTCGGCATCTGAGCCGACTGGCCAGCGCCGCCGCGGACGCGCTAGTTAACGCGTCGGGGTGGCCTGCGGAAGGTGAGTGGATGGATCGTCGGGTGATCCTGGGGCTTGGCGCGGCGGCGGCGCTGGCGGCGGGCCTGCTCATCGCCTGGTTCTTCCTGAAGCGCGACCACGGTCCGGCGGAGCCGCCGCCGGCGGCCGTGGGCGGCCTGGTGGTGGAAACCGGCCGCGACGACGACCTCAAGCTCGACGCCCGCCGCCCGTTGCGGTGCTTCGTGAACGGGCAGTTCGTCGGCGAACTGCCCCTGGCCGTCTGCGCCCAGCGCAACGGCGTCGCCACCGGCGCGCTCGACGTCGGGGTGGATTCTTCCGGCGCCCTGGCCGCCTCCAACGGCGTCAGCGCCAACCTGACCCCGCTGCCGCCCACGCCGCAGACTACGGTGGTCGAGACTCCGCGCGCCAACACGGCGGCGCCCGCGCCCGCGCCGACGCCCTCGGCCGAACCGGAGGCCCCGACGGCGGACTGCTGGCGCTACGCCCCCGGCGGGTGGCGCGAGTTGCCGGGGTCGATGAGCCAGGCCGCCTGCGTCTCGGCGCTCTACGCTGGCCACTGCCAGGGCCGGAACCAGGCGATGTACGGCCGCTGGGGGAACCTGACGCTTCGGCTCACCGATGGCCGGGTCGAGACCTCGACGAACAACCGCGACTTCGACACCCTGACTGACCCCTGGCCAGGCTGCGCCCCTGGCTGATGGCGGGCCGACGGCTCGTCGGGGGCGGCTGGGCGTTGTAGGATCGTCGCCATGACCGAACGCGCCGCCCTGATCCTCGCCTTCGCCGCCGCCCTGTTCCTGGCGGGCTGCAAGAAGTCCGTCGAGGCGCCGGCCACGACCGGCGTCTGCTACGCCATGGCCTTTCCCGCGGACGGCCCGCCGAAGTTCAACGTCGTCGCCAGCGGCATTCGGGACATGGAGCATTGCGCCGCCGAGCTGGAGGGCATGCGGATCCGGTTCCTGAGCCTCGGCGGTTCGCAGCGCGAGGTCGCCGGCGCCTACAACGGCAGCTTCCTGTTCCTCGACAACACCGGGGTGTTCACCGCCAACAACTTCGACGGCGTTCGCTATCCTTTCCTGGTGCGCACCGAGGATGGCCACCTCGTGCCGCCGGGCGCGGCGCAGCCCTGAGGTTCAGTCGGGGGCGCCGCCGCCGGTGTCCACCCGCAGCCGCTCGTAGCGGCGCCCCGCGATCAGCCAGGTCCCGTCCTGCCGCACGTAGTCGACGTGGTAGAAGCCGTAGCCCTGACGCCAGGCCGGCTTGTCCGGCCGGCGGTAGGTGGTCATCGCTTCGACCGCCCAGATGCCGTGGGCCTTGTCCGGCGAGCTGAACTGGATGTCCGGGCAGTGCACGTGGTGCAGCGACACCGCCCCGTCCAGCTCCTCCTTCAGCCACTCGACCATTGCATCGCGGCTTTGGGTCTGGCTCGGCCCCAGGCTGCTCGAGGTGATCTCGGGGGTGTGCAGCGCGCGGTAGGCCTCCCACTGCTGGGTGTCGAGGAAGCGCCCGCGCCGGGACTCCAGCACCTTGATGTCTTCGATGGCGATCAGCCGTTCCAGTGGGTCCATGCCCGGTCCTCCCGCGTTGCTTCGCCGCGGACAATAGCCTGGGGAAAACCCGTGCGACGCCATGAACAAAACAAGAACAAATGTGTTGCGCGGACGTTAATGCGCGGCTACTGTGGCTGGGCGATTCCGGCGCGTAGGGCCGCCGGGCGAGATCGGAGCAAGGCGATGTCAGGCAGCGTCAACAAGGTCATCCTGGTGGGCAACCTCGGGAGGGATCCCGAGATCCGCACCCTGAACTCCGGCGACCGGGTGGCGAACCTGTCGGTGGCGACCTCGGAAACCTGGCGCGACCGCAGTTCCGGCGAGCGGCGCGAGCGCACCGAGTGGCACCGGGTGGTGATCTTCAACGACAACCTGGTGAAGGTTGCCGAGAACTACCTGCGCAAGGGATCGAAGGTCTACCTCGAGGGCGCGCTGCAGACCCGCAAGTTCGAGCAGGGCGGGGTGGAGAAGTATTCCACCGAGGTGGTGCTGCAGAAGTTCCGCGGCGAACTCACCATGCTCGACGGCAAGGGCGAAGGCGGCGGCCGCGACGAGGGCGACTACGGCGGCGGCTATTCCGGCGGCGCCCCGCGCAACCAGGCTTCGGGACCGAAGGAAAGCTTCAGCGCCGACCTGGACGACGAGATTCCGTTCTGAGCGGCGGGGCCGTATCGGCCTTGCCCCCGGGGCGGCGGCGCGCTGGCGCACGCAACTGGAGCGGCGCTATTGCACGCGCTCCACATGGAGATTTGCAGTCTTGAGAACCCGACCGTCGTAGTTGGTGACGAGCCACGTGTCGCTGGTGGGCCAGGCGAGGGGCTGGCCCTGGTACTCTGTGGGGGCCCAGTTCTGCAGCGTGAAGTGAATCCAGTTCTGGACCACCTCGAAGCGGCCGCTGTCCCGGGTCATCAGCATGCCAAGCTTGTGCGCCCGGCTGTAGGTCCCGTTCGGGAAGAAGATCACCTCGACACCCATCGGGCCGGCGGGCGAGGCTTCGACGCCGCGCCAGACGCCGGTGACGTTCTGCAGCGGCTGGGCTCGCGCCGGATGCGGCAGCAGGAGAGCGAGCGCCACCAGAAGGAAGGCCGCCGCGGTACGCATGGGCCCGGACCAGGACGCCGGGGCGGCAGCGACAGCCGCCGAGCGACAGGTGAATGAGGTCATCGTGGCGGGCCCGGTTTCGTGGTCGATGACCGCATCAACCAGGATCGGGCGCCCGCCGCGTTGATGCAGCTCAACTATGGTCGTTCGCGAGGGGGCGGGGCCCGGGAAGCGGCATCCGGCCTGCGGGCGAGAGCGTCACGGCGTGGCCCGCGCTTCAGGTGGCGTCCGCAGGTCGCGGATGCTACCACCAATCCCCATGTAACCCGTCTGATTCCTGACCGACTGAACCCCCGAAATTGAGCGACCAACCTCCCACACCGCCCACCGACGACCGGCGGGGCCACGTCTCGCCCATCGGCATCGAGGAGGAGCTGCAGCGCTCCTACCTCAGCTATGCCATGAGCGTCATCGTCAGCCGCGCGCTGCCGGACGCCCGCGACGGCCTCAAGCCCGTGCACCGGCGCATCCTGTTCTCCATGAACGAGCAGGGCCACACCTCCGACCGGCCCTACGTGAAGTCGGCTCGGGTGGTCGGCGACGTGATGGGCAAGTACCACCCGCACGGCGACGTCGCGATCTACGACAGCCTGGTGCGGATGGCCCAGCCGTTCTCCATGGGCCTGGTGCTGATCGACGGCCAGGGCAACTTCGGCTCCATCGACAACGATCCGCCGGCGCAGATGCGCTACACCGAATGCCGGATGACCAAGGCGGCCGAGGCGCTGCTGGCCGACATCGATTCCGACACCGTCGACTTCAAGGACAACTACGACGGCAAGGAACAGGAGCCGGCGGTGCTGCCGGCGCGGATCCCCAATCTGCTGGTCAACGGCTCGGGCGGCATCGCCGTCGGCATGGCCACCAACATCCCGCCGCACAACCTCGGCGAGGTGATCGACGCCTGCCTGGCCATGATCGACGATCCGCAGGTCACCGCCGAGGCGCTGCTGGACATCGTGCCGGGGCCGGACTTTCCCACCGGCGGTGAGATCATCGGCCGCTACGGCGCGCGCCAGGCGCTGCTGACCGGGCGCGGCGGGGTGATCGTTCGCGGCACGGCCAGCATCGAGGAGCTGCGGGCCGGGCGCGAGGCGATCATCATCACCTCGGTGCCCTTCCAGGTGAACAAGGCCGCCATGGTCGAGCGGATCGGCGAGCTGGCGCGCGAGAAGCGCATCGAGGGCATCGCCGAACTGCGCGACGAGAGCGATCGCCAGGGCATGCGGGTGGTGGTCGAGCTCAAGCGCGACGCCTCGGCCGAGGTGGTGCTGAACCAGCTCTACCGCTTCACCACGCTGCAGACCTCGTTCGGGGTCAACTCCCTGGCGCTGAACCGCGGCCGGCCGGAGCTGCTGGCCCTGCGCGACCTGGTCCGCCTGTTCGTGGAGTTCCGCGAGGAGGTAGTGGTCCGCCGCACCCGCTTCCTGCTCAACAAGGCCCGCGACCGCGGCCACGTGCTGGTCGGCCTGGCCATCGCCGTGGCCAACATCGACGAGGTGATCCACCTGATCCGCTCGTCGAAGGACCCGGCCGAGGCCCGCGAGCGGCTGGTGGCCAAGGCCTGGCCACCCGGCGAGATGATGCCGCTGATCGAGCTGATCGCCGACCCGCGCACCGTGCTGGAGCATGCCGAGGACGGGACCGTGGCCGTGCGGCTCACCGACGAGCAGGCGCGCGGCATCCTGGCGCTGACGCTCTCGCGCCTCACCGGGCTCGGGCAGGAGGAGATCTACGGCGAGGCGCGCACGCTGGCCGACGTGATCAGCGGCCACCTCGAGTTGCTGTCCTCGCGCGACAACATCATGGCCGTGGTCCGCGCCGAGCTGATCGAGGTGAAGGAGGCCTTCGCCGTCCCGCGCCGCAGCATCATCGTCGACGGCGACGCCGACCTCGAGGATGAGGACCTGATCGCCCGCGAGGAGATGGTGATCACCGTCACCCACGGCGGCTACGTCAAGCGCACGCCGCTGACCACCTACCGCACCCAGCGGCGGGGCGGGAAGGGTCGCTCGGGCATGTCGACCAAGGCCGAGGACGCGGTCACCCGGGTGTTCTCCGCCTCCACCCACGCGCCGGTGCTGTTCTTCTCGTCCGGGGGCAAGGCCTACAAGCTGAAGGTCTGGCGGCTGCCGGTGGGCGCGCCGAATTCGCGCGGCAAGGCCTTCATCAACCTGTTCCCGATCGAGCCGGGCGAAACCATGACCTCGATCCTGCCGCTGCCGGAGGACGAGGCGGCCTGGGAGGGCATGGACCTGATGTTCGCCACCCGCTCGGGCGGGGTGCGGCGCAACCGCCTGAGCGACTTCCTGCAGGTCAACCGCAACGGCAAGATCGCCATGAAGCTCGACGAGGGCGACTCGATCATCGGGGTCGCGCTCGCCGCGCCCGACGCCGAGGTGCTGCTGACCACCGCGCTCGGCCGCTGCATCCGCTTCCCGGTGGACGACGTCAGGGTGTTCGCCGGGCGCGAATCCACCGGCGTGCGCGGCATCCGCCTGGCCGACGGCGATACGGTGATCTCCATGGCCATCCTGCGCTCGGTGGACGCCTCGCCGGCGGAGCGCGAAGCCTACCTCAAGCACGCCAACGCCATGCGCGCGGCCGCCAATGCCGACGCCATCGGGGAGGGGATCGAAGCCGAGGAGGCCGTCGCGCCTCCCGCCGACGACGAGGAGGAGGCGCCGACCGGCGTCGTCAGCCTCGGCCTCGAGCGGATCGCCGAACTGGGGGCGGCCGAGGAGTTCGTGCTCACCGTCTCGTCGGAGGGTTTCGGCAAGCGCACGTCGGCCTACGACTACCGGCGCACCGGCCGCGGCGGCCAGGGCCTGATTGCCCACGACCTCACCAAGCGCGGCGGCCGGCTGGTGGCCTCGTTCCCGGTGGAGGAGAGCGACGAGATCCTGCTGGTCAGCGACCAGGGCCAGTTGATCCGCGTGCCGGTGGGCCAGATCCGCATCGCCGCTCGCAACACCCAGGGCGTGACCATTTTCCGCAAGGCCGACGACGAGCACGTGGTCTCGGTGGAGCGGATCGAGGGCGACGGGGGCGAGGATGCAGATGAAGGCGAGGCCGACGCATCCGGCGGTGGCGATCCTCCGCCGTCTGAGGCATAGATAACCTCGGCGCCGCGTCGAATGGGCGTCGGGGAGGGCGCCGTGCCGAGGTCGCGTGCTCAAGACGAAGTGCTGCGGGCGGTCACGATCGCCACGCTGGCGACGATCGGGGCGGCCCTGGTTGCCTACGCAGCCCGGCTCGCGCGCCGCCGCAAGCTGATGGAGTGGGAGAAGCGGCGCATCCAGGCGCGCATCCTGACTGCCGAGCGGGCCCGTGATCCGGGGGCCTATCTCAGCGTGGTGGTGGCCGATCGCCTGCAGGCCGGCAAGCCGCAGATCCAGGTGATCCGATCCAACATCGTGCGGCTGCACCCGGCGGCCGGATAGGAGCGGACGCGGCCATGGCCGCAGACAGCTGGAACAAGGGCTTGGCCGCGCTGGCCGGAGGTCCTCCGATCGAAGCCCTGCAACAGGCGCTCGACCGGCGCGACTCCGTCGGCGTGTTCGACTGGCTGGCCCAGGATCTGAAGGCAGGCGTCTCCGCCGGGGTGGGCCAGGAGCGGCGCCGCGCGCCGGCCCGGGCGCGTCTGGTGGTGGAGGCGCTCGAGCTGCTGGAGTCGGACGCCCCGGACGTGTCGGAGCGCCGCCGGGAGAGGTTTTTCGATTTCGCCGATCGCGCGGTCGGCCGCACCGCCCTGATGCTGAGCGGCTCGGGGACCCTCGCGCCGTTCCACCTGGGGGTCGTGCGCGAACTGTGGTCGCGCGGACTGCTGCCGGACATCGTCTCCGGCGCCAGCGGCGGCGCCCACGTCGCGGCCACCCTGGGGACGCGCCGGCCCGAGGAGCTGGCGGCCTTCCTGCGCGATGCCCGGCTCGGAGAGGAAGTCTCCAAGGCGGCCGGTGTGTTGGCGGGGAACGGCGCGGGTCGGTGGCGGCGGCTGTCGCCGGAAGAGCTCGAGGCGCGGATCGTCTCGCGCATCCCGGACCTCACCTTCGCCGAGGCCTTCGCCCGCTCCGGGATGGCGGTGAACATCACAGTGACGCCGGCCATGGTCGACGCTCCGGCGCTGATGCTGGGGCCCGAGACGACGCCCGACGTCTTGGTGCGGGATGCGGTTCGCGCGTCGTGCGCGGTGCCGGGCGCGTTCGCGCCCTGGCCGCTGCGCGAGAAGCGGCCGGGCGGGCGCCGGGCGGCGTTCGCCGGCGGCCAGCTCTGGGTCGACGGGGCGTTGGGCTGCGATCTGCCGACCGAGGCGCTGGCCGAGCGGTTCGGGGCGCGCCACTTCATCGCCAGCGTGGTCAACCCGATGGTGGCCTGGGCGCTCGACGACCGCGCAGACCAGACCCCGCTGACCGCCGCCGCCCGTTACTGGAACGGCGTGCTGTTCCGCGCCCACGTGAGCCTCACCGAGCCCTTCGCCCGCGCCCTGACCAGCTGTGATCCGCGGGCGGCATGGCTGGTCCGCACCGCCTACGCCATCGCCAGCCAGCGCTACGCCGCCGACGTGCTGATCGTGCCGACGGAGCGGATCGTGGGCGCCACGCGCACGCTCTCGCCGATCACGCCCGGCGAGGCGCGCGCCCTGGTGGCCCACGGGGCGCAGCGCGCGGCCGAGAAGGTCTCGCTGGTGGACAGTCATGCGCGGGTGCGGGGCGCGCTCGACGACATCCTGGGCCGGCGGGCCGCCTGATGGGAACTGCCCGATGACGCGCCGTTCGATCGCAGGTCTCGTGATGGCGGCGCTGCTCGCGGCCGCGCCCGCGGCGGCGGCGCCGAACGACGGCTTCGCGGCCTTCTGGAAGGGCTTCGCCGCCGCCGTCGCGCGCGACGACCAGACGGCGCTGGCCTCGATGACGATCGTAGGGCCCGGCCTCGACGACCAGGCAAGCTTCGCCGCCTTCCATGCGGCCGACCTGAAGCCCAGCCAGCGCCGGTGCCTGGCCCGGGCCCGGCCTGTGCGCGACGTGGATGGGCAGGGTGAAGCGAACTACTCGGCCCAGTGCGGAGCGTGGGTCTACGTCTTCTACAAGCGGGCCGGCGCCTGGAAGCTCACCGACGTGGGCGCGGGTGACTAGCGGGGCCGCATCGGCGGCTTTCGCCGGCGTGGGCGCGCCGACCGTGGCCATACGCCGATTGACAGGGGCGCGGATTCCATTTCGAAGCACGAAGCGGTCCGTCGCCCCGCGCGTGAGGATGAACCCATGACTCGCACCGGCCTCTATCCCGGTAGCTTCGACCCGATCCATAACGGTCACCTGGATATCATCGGCCGGGCGGTGAAGCTGGTGGACAAGCTGGTGATCGGCGTGGCGGTGGACACCGGCAAGGCCGCGCTGTTCTCGCTCGAGGAGCGGATGGATATCCTCCGTGAGGAGACCCAGGCCATGCGGCAGCACGCCGAGATCGTCGTGCACGGCTACCAGGGCCTGACCATCAACGCGGCCCGCTCGCTGGGCGCCAACATTCTGGTGCGCGGGCTGCGGGCCTTCTCGGACTTCGAATACGAATTCCAGCTCACCGCCATGAACCAGCAGCTCGACCGCGAGATCGAGACCGTGTTCCTGATGGCCGACCCGCGCCACCAGGCGATCGCCTCGCGGCTGGTGAAGGAGATCGTCGCCATGGGCGGTGACGTGACGCCTTTTGTCACACCGGCGGTGAAGCGCCGCCTGCTGGCCAAGGCGGGCCGTAGCTGAGCTGTACGAAGCTTAATCCGGGCTTGCTTGTGAGCTTTTCGGGGGCGGGTTAGCCATTGACCATGAAGACGCTTCGCCCGGCCGTCCTGGCCCTGCTGATCCTGGTCGCGCCGCCTGTCGTTGCGGCCCCCCGGCCTCCGCCGCCCCCGGCCGCGCCGCCCCCGCCCACCGAGGCTGACTGGCGCACGCCCGACCCGCAGAACGTCCTGGTGATCGACACCAACCGCGGCCGTATCATCGTCGAGCTGAGCCCGATCGCAACGCCCAACCACGCCGCCCGCGTCCGCGAGCTGACCCGCGCCGGCCTCTACAACGGACGCGCCTTCTTCCGTGTGCTGGACAATTTCATGGACCAGACCGGCGATCCGATCGACAGCGGCGCCGGCACCTCATCGCTGCCGAACCTGAAGGGCGAGATGACCTTCCGTCGTGGGACCGACACGCCCTTCACCTCGGTCGACCGCACCGGCGGCATTGAGCAGGGGTTCGTCGGCAGCTTGCCGGTGATCAGCCAGGCCACCGATCTCGGCCTGCTCACGGCCGACCACAAGGTCGATGCCTGGGGCGCCTATTGCGCCGGTGTGCTCGGCATGGCGCGCGGGGAAGACGTGGACAGCGCCAATAGCCAGTTCTTCCTGATGCGGACGAACGCGTCGGCGGTCGATCACGCCAATCACGCCCTCGACAAGCGCTACACCGCCTTCGGACGGACCCTGGTCGGCCAGGACGTGATCGACTCGATCAAGACGGGGCAACCTGTGCCTCAGCCCCAGGACCGGATGATGACCGTGCGCGTGCTGGCGGACATTCCACAGGCGGAGCGGCCAAACGTGCGGGTGATCGATACCAACGGGGCCTGGTTCAAGGCCCAGGTCGCCTACCTGCGCGCGACGCTCGGACCCGACTTCACGGCCTGTTCGGTCAGCCTGCCGGCCGAGGTCAGGTAAGCGGGCAAAAAAAGCGCCGGCTGCTTGCGGCAGCCGGCGCTTGCATGTCGCAGACGACGCCTGACGGCTACATGGTCGTGCGGCCGCGCAGCATGTGGAAGACCCACAGAACCACGACCGCGCCGACCACGGCGACGAGCATCGAATAGATGTTGAATCCGGTCACCCCGGCGGCGCCGAAGAAGCTGAACAGGAAGCCGCCCGCGATCGCGCCGATCATCCCCAGGATGATGTCCATGATCACGCCCGAGCCATGATGGTTGACGATCTTGCTGGCGATGAACCCGGCAATCAGGCCCAGCACCAGCCATGCGATGATACCCATGACCTACCAAACTCCAGTGAAGGGCCGCGAGCGACCCGGCATGTGTTGTCAACGTATTGGCGACCGGGGGGTTCACCCGGCGCTGCTGACCGCAAGCGGGCGCGTCAGCCCAGCAACATGCCGGCGCCGGCGCACAGCGTGACGACGGCGATAGGCGGCAGGCGCACGAAGGTCAGCAGGCCAAAGCCCGCCAGGGCCACGGCGGCGTCGGCGGGACCGCGCACCGATGTCGTCCACAAGGGGCTGTAGAGCGTCGCCGCCAGCAGGCCGACCACGGCGGCGTTGACCCCGCGCATCGCCGCCTGCGCGCCGGCGCCGGCTTTCAGCCGGGCCCAGAAGGGCAGGGCGGCCAGCAGGATCAGCAGGCCGGGCAGGAAGAGGCCGACCAAACCCAGCGCCGCTCCAACCGGACCAGGGACCGGCCGACCTGCGAACCCGAGGTAGGCGCCGACGGTGAACAACGGGCCGGGCATGGCCTGGGCGGCCCCATACCCCGCCAGGAAGGTCCCGTTGTCCATCCAGCCGGTGTCGACGAACTGCTGGCGCAGCAACGGCAGCACCACATGGCCGCCGCCGAACACCAGGGCGCCGGAATGGTAGACGGCCTGGAACAGCCGAAGCGTCGGCGAGCGGCTGATCTGCGCTGCAACGGGCAGGCCGACCAGCAGTGTCAGGAAGGCGGCCCCGGCGATCAGGCCTGTCCGGCGGGACACCAGCAGCGCTTCCCCGCTCACAGGCGCCTGCGCGATCTCGCGGCACACCACGAGGCCGGCCAGGGCGCCGCCGACGATCACCCCGATCTGGGTCAGCGGGTCGGCGATGAGCAGGATCGCCGCCGCCGCGGCCACCGCGATGGCGGCGCGCGCCCAGCCGGCGCAGGCGCTGCGCGCCATCCCCCACACCGCCTGGGCGACCACCGCCACGGCCGCCAGCTTCAGGCCATGCAGCAGGCCGGCGGCCGGCGCGCCGCGCAGCGCCCCGGCGCCGGCTGCGAACAACGTCATGGCGACGGCGGAGGGCAGGGTGAAGCCGGTCCAGGCCGCCAGCGCCCCGGCGTAGCCCGCCCGCAGCAGCCCGATTGAAAAGCCGAGCTGGCTGCTGGCCGGCCCAGGCAGGAACTGGCAGAGCGCCACCAGGTCGGCGAACGCCCGCTCGCCAAGCCAGCGGCGGCGGGAGACGAACTCGTGGCGGAAGTAGCCGATGTGGGCGACCGGTCCGCCGAACGAGGTCAGGCCAAGCCTCAGGAAGACCAGCAGGACCTCCCACGGCGAGCCGCGTATCGCCGCAGCCTCGGCCCCCTGCACCCCGTCCGATCCCACGCCCGTCCCCCTTGGCCCCCACCGAACACGGTTTGGTGCGATATCCTAACCGGGACCGCCGGTCTTTGGGGCGGGCGCCCAGCGGCGTCAGGCAATCCCTGCCGGAGGTTGCGACCAGCAGCGAGGGAGGCCGACGCGCAGGCCCTTGGCGTCGGCGCTGCTGCGGGTAAGGTCAATCTCAAATCTCGCTCGGCGAGGAGCGGGAGGGAGGAGACCATGCCGACATTCACCAGCGTGCGCATCGACGATCGGTTCGACTGTGCGATCGAGAAGGCCTGGCCGCTCTTCGCCGACTTCGAAGGGATGCCGAAGGTGGTCGCGGGCTGCTACGACGTGACCGCCACCGGCTCGGGGGAGGGGATGATCCGGCACGTGCCGGTGGATCAGCGCTTCACCGACGAGCGGCTGGAACTGATGGATCATGAGGCCCACCGGGTCATCTACTCGGTCGTGAACTGGCACGAGACCGTGATGTTCCGCCACTATACCGCTCAGATGCACCTGACGCCGGCCGGGCCGGACGCCTGCAACTTCATGTGGCGAAGCCACTTCGCCGTTCTCGACGGCGTCGACCCCGAGAGCGTGCGCCAGACCCTGCTAGGCGCGTACCGCAACGCGATCGCCGGCTTCAAGGCCGCGCTGGCGAAGCGATAGCGGGATCGGTAGAGATACAGCCTTCGAACTTGTTTGCGGCGAAGCGAATTAGCTGCTCCCACGCCGCCGACCATACTGACTGCATTTTTGAGATGGCAGGTAAGCGATGAATTTGGATCTTTCCCCTGCGGAAATTGAATTCAGAGACGAGGTCCGCACCTGGATCGAGGCCAACAAGCCTCGCGAGGGGCAGCCCGAGGAAGGCCAGGCGATGCGCGAGTACGACCTCGCCTGGCAGCGCAAGCAGTACGAGGGCGGGTGGGCGGGCATCTCCTGGCCCAAGGAGTACGGAGGGCGGGGGCTCTCCACCGTCGAGCAACTGATCTGGTTCGAGGAATCGGCCAAGGCCGGCGCGCCGCAGGCCGGATCCTGCTTCGTGGGCCTGAACCACGGCGGCCCGACCCTGATCGCCAACGCCACCGACGCCCAGAAGTCGTTCCATTTGCCGAAAATCCTCAAGGGCGAGGTGATCTGGTGCCAGGGCTTCTCCGAGCCGGGCGCCGGCTCCGACCTGGCCGGGCTCTCCACCCGCGCCGAGATCGATGGTGAGGATCTGGTGGTCACCGGCTCGAAGATCTGGACCAGCTACGCCCACATCGCCGACTACCAGGAGCTGCTGGTCCGGACCGACCCCACCAGCAAGAAGCACGCGGGGATCACCTGGGTGATCTGCGACATGCACCTGCCCGGCATCACCATCCGGCCGGTGCCGTTCGTCGACCGGGTGCACCACTTCAACCAGGTGTTCTACGACGAGGTGCGGATCCCTATCGCCAACGTGGTGGGCGAGATCAACGGCGGCTGGAAGACCGCCATGAGCACCCTGTCGTTCGAACGCGGCACGGCCTTCACCCAGGCCCAGGTGGCGCTCGCCAAGCAGATCGACGAGCTGATCGACCGCGCCAAGACCCGTACCGGACCGGATGGCAAGCTGGCCTTCGCCGACAGCGAGATCGGCCGCAAGCTCACCAGGATGCGCGCCGAGGTCGCGGCCCTCCGGGCCATGACCTACGTGGCCGTGGCGCGCAACGTGCGCCGCAATGCGCCGGGTCCCGACGGCTCGATGTTGAAGATCCTGCTGGCCAAGCTGCACCTCGAGGCGCACCGCGTCGGCATGGAGCTGCTGGGCCCGGATGCGGTGCTGATGAACGACTTCTCCGAACACTACCTGCGCGGCTTCGCCAGCACGGTGGCCGGCGGCAGCGACGAGATCCAGCACAACATCGTCGCCCAGCGCGTCCTGAACCTGCCGCGGCAGCAGTAGGCCAGGCATCCACAGGTTCCGGAAGCAGGCGCGTCGGCGCGGCCTACTGGCGACTTGACATTCAGGGTCAGGTCTGGCGGTTGGCGCTCCCTGACGCGCACCGCCGCGTCGGGCTTGGCCGCCGTAGCTCAGTGGTAGAGCGCACCCTTGGTAAGGGTGAGGTCCGCAGTTCAATCCTGCGCGGCGGCACCACCTTCTCCTCCGGGCGACGGATGCCGGACGAACCCGACCAACCCCGTCCCTCTGTTGAAGCGCCGTCCGCGAAGCCGCTCAACGCCCGGGAAACGCGTGAGGCCCGCCTGGCCGCAGCGCTGCGGGCCAATCTGCGCCGCCGCAAGGCGCCGGCCCGGCCCGAGAAGGGCTGAGACCGGCGCTCCACAACTTACCGCTCCGGCTGGACAGGGCGCCCCTTATCGGCCGCCGCGCGGGCGGCTATTAATCCGTCCTGACACATCGCGCCGGATCGGCCGGCGGCGGACTCGAGGGCTGGGAATGGATCGCATCGCCATCACCGGCGGGGTTCGACTGGAGGGGGTAATCCCCATCAGCGGCGCGAAGAACTCGGCCATCAAGCTGATGGTGGCGAGCCTGCTCACCGATCAGCCGCTGCGCCTGACCAACATGCCGCGGCTGGCCGACACCCGTTTCCTGGCCAGGCTGCTGCAGCGCCTGGGCGTGCAGGTCGAGGAGCGCGAGGGCGCCGACGGGCCGGAAACGGTGCTCACCACCCCGGAGATCGTCTCGGCGATCGCGCCCTACGACCTCGTGCGCCAGATGCGCGCCTCGTTCAACGTGCTGGGGCCGCTGCTGGCCCGGACCGGGCAGGCCAAGGTCTCGCTGCCGGGAGGCTGCGCGATCGGCGCGCGCCCGGTGGACCTGCACCTGATGGCGCTGGAGGCCCTGGGCGCGCGGATCGACCTGAACGAGGGCTACGTCTACGCCCAGGCCCCGCGCGGCCTCAAGGGCGCCGAGATCGCCTTTCCCTCGGTGTCGGTGGGCGCCACCGAGCACGCCCTGCTGAGCGCAGTGCTGGCCCGGGGCGAGTCGGTGATCTCCAACGCCGCCCGCGAGCCGGAGATCGTCGACCTGGCGCAGTGCCTGCGGAAGATGGGCGCTCGGATCGAGGGCGCGGGCTCGCCGGTGATCCGGGTCGTCGGGGTCGACCGGCTGACGGGCGCCGAGCACGCCGTGGTCCCCGACCGGATCGAGGCCGGCACCTACGCCCTGGCGGCGGCCATGGCGGGCGGCGAGGTCAAGCTGACCCGAACCCGCCCCGACGCGATCGAGGCGCTGCTGCTGAAGATGGAAGAGGCCGGCGTCGGCGTCGAACGCTGGGATGACGCGGTCACCATCAAGCGCAACGGCGCGCGCCTGAGGGGCGTCGAGATCGCTACTGACCCCTTCCCGGGGTTCGCGACCGACCTGCAGGCGCAGTTCATGGCCCTGATGACCCTCGCCGACGGCGAGAGCGTGATCCGAGAGACCATCTTCGAGAACCGCTTCATGCACGCGCCGGAGCTGACCCGGCTGGGCGCCGACATCTCCGTCTCGGGCGGCGAGGCGCGGGTGCGCGGGGTGGACCGCCTGGCCGGCGCGCCGGTGATGGCGACGGACCTGCGCGCCTCGGTCAGCCTGGTCATCGCCGCACTGGCGGCGCGGGGCGAGACAGTGGTCAACCGGGTCTATCACCTCGACCGCGGCTTCGAGCGGCTGGAGGAGAAACTCTCGGCCTGTGGCGCCCAGGTGCGCCGCATCCGCGCCGGCCACGACGACGGCGTCGAGGCCGACTGATGGCCCGGCCCGAGCCCCTGCGTCTGCTGGCTGAGGACGAGGACGACCTGGCGGTGATCTCGGCCGCCCTGCAGGACGCCGTGGCGCGGATCGGCGACATCGAGTGGGACGCGCGCGGCCGTCGCCTGACCGTCGCCCTCAACCGCTTCCGCTGGGAGGCGCCTGGCGCCCTGATCGGCGAGCGCGTCCGCGCCGGCCTTCAGTTCGGTTCGGTGCTGGCGGTGAAGGCGCGCAATCTGCGCCGCGACGCGCCCGATGCGGTGGTCGAGCTGCTGGCGCTCAGCTTCGAGGCCGGCGACCCGCCGGGCGGCGAGATCCGCCTCGCCTTTGCCGGCGGCGGCGACCTGGCCCTGACCGTCGAGTGCGTGGACGCCGCCCTGGCCGACGTTTCGATCCCCTGGCCGACGGCCAACACCCCGGCGCACGAAGGATAGACGCTCCCGCTACGTGCGCCGGTAGAACAGCACGCGGCCGCTGGGACAGAGTTGGTCGAACAGGTCAAACTGGAGCAGGTTGCGGGTGACCAGCACGAAGCCCTGCTCCAGCGCGTGGAAGTAGAGGGCTGCATCGTTCTGCAAGGTGCGGGGGGCGCCTTCGCCTCCGAGGCGCATGGTAAGCCCCGCCAGCATCCCGGACTGGCCGAACGCCTGCTCGCTGGGGCTGGTCAGCCGATGCCCAGGAATACGGGAGATCGTTGTTCGCAGACGGTCCACAACCGTTCGAGTTGCAGGATGCCCCGGATCCAGACGCCCCATAAGATGCGTGAGCTCCGCCAGGCAGACGGCCGAATGGTTCAGGAGCCGCGCCGTCAAAAGGCGCTCAAGCGCCGAGGGCGCGCGCCCCTGCAGCACATCGACGTACACGCAGCTGTCCAGCATGAGGCCAGGGCCGAGTGCGGTCTGATCTTCGACAAACGGGAGCAGGCCGTCAGCGCGTCGGAGCAAACGATCACTGCTGCGTTGCGGCCGCACCCGCCGCAGGGCCAGCGGCAGATCGAAGCTCAAGGATCGAGATCTAGATCAGGCGGAACCGAACCTTTGAGCGACAACAGCGCGCTGGCGAAGTCGTCTTCCAACGCGACCTGCGCAAGTGCGTACTCCAGCAATTCGGTGTCTGACGATAAGCCCGATCGCTGCTTGGCGGCTTCGAGCAGGCCCCGGCGAATTCGCGCACCGATCCGGCCGCTCTCTCCCGCGAGCAGCCCGGCAGAACGCGCTGTATCCAGCACGGTCTGGCGGCGCTGACGTTGCAAGCTCTCGCCGGAGGCTTGCGACGGCTCCTGAGGCGTGGTCATGTGTTGAACATTTAAACAAAAACGTCGAACGATGCAAGATCAGCGTCTGCGGGATGTGCGGGCGTCGACGCCGCTGCGCTGCACAATCCGCTTTGAGTTTGCGCCCCGAGCCGCCATGTAGCGCCGATGCGACGGTTCCACGCCAAGGACCCCGGATTCGACGCCGCGTTCGACGCCTTCCTGGGCGAGCGGCGCGGTTCGCCGCCGGACGTGGATGCGGCGGTGGCGGCGGTGATCGAGGCGGTGCGGACCGAGGGGCTTGCGGCAGTGCTGCGGTTCAGCCGAGAGTTCGACCGGGTCGAGCTGACCGAAGATACGATCCGGGTCTCCGAGGCGGAGATCGAGGCGGGCGCCCGGGCCTGTCCGGCGCCGGTGCGCGAGGCGATCGCCTTTGCGGCGGCGCGCATCCGCGCCTATCACGAGCGCCAGCGCCCCGCCGACCTGCGCTTCACCGACGCGGCCGGCGTGGAACTGGGCTGGCGCTGGACGCCGCTGGAGGCGGTGGGGATCTATGTGCCCGGTGGGCGTGCGGCCTATCCCTCCACTGTGCTGATGAACGCCGTGCCGGCGCGCGCCGCCGGGGTCGAGCGCGTCGCCATGGTCACCCCGCCGGGGCGGCTGGAGCCGGCCGTGCTGGCGGCGGCGCGCGAGGCGGGCGTCACCGAGATCTGGCGCATCGGCGGGGCGCACGCCTGCGCCGCCCTGGCGTTCGGCGCGGGGCCGATCCGGCCGGTGGACAAGATCGTGGGGCCCGGCAACGCCTACGTCACCGCGGCCAAGCGACGGCTGTATGGGGTGGTCGGCATCGACGCTCTGGCCGGGCCCTCGGAAATCGTGGTGGTCGCCGACGCGGCCAATGACCCGACCTGGATCGCCGCCGACCTGCTGTCCCAGGCCGAGCACGATCCCGCCGCCCAGTCGATCCTGATCACCGACGACGAGGCGTTCGCCGACGCGGTGGCCGCGGCGGTCGAGGCGCAGCTCGTCACCCTGGCGACCGGCGAAGCCGCCGGCGCGTCCTGGCGCGACCACGGCGCGGTGGTGATCGCTCCTCTCGACGCAAGTCCGGGGCTGGTGAACCGGATCGCCCCGGAGCACGTCGAGTTCGCCGTCGAGGCGCCGGCGGCCCTGGCCGATCGGGTCCGGCACGCCGGCGCCATCTTCCTGGGACGCTACACGCCCGAGGCGGTGGGCGACTACGTGGCCGGATCGAACCATGTGCTGCCCACCAGCCGGGCCGCCCGGTTCTCGTCGGGGCTGTCGCTCTACGACTTCCTGAAGCGCACCTCGATCGTCGCCTGCGACGCGGCGGCGTTTGCGGCGCTGGCGGGGCCGACCCAGACGCTCGCCGAGGTCGAGGGGCTGCCGGCGCACGCGCGCTCGATCAGCATCCGCAGGAACGCGCCGAGGTAGCGGCAGGGCATGACCGGCGATCACCGCCTGCGCTCCGTCGTGCTCGACGATCAGTCCCTGGCGGCCGCCTCCCGCGACCAGGAGCAGGAGCGGCAGATCGCCATCTTCGACCTGCTCGAACAGAACCACTTCGCGCCCGACGGCGCGGCGGGCGGCCCCTACGACCTGCGGATCGCGCTGCAGGACCAGCGCCTGGTGCTCGATATCCGCGGCCCGGATTTCGAACACCGACACATCCTCTCCATGACCCCGCTGCGGCGGCTGGTCCGTGATTACGCGATGATCTGCGAGAGCTATTTCGCGGCCATCCGCAACGCCACGCCGCAGCGGATCGAAGCCATCGACATGGGCCGGCGCGGCCTCCACAACGAGGCCTCGGCGATGCTTCAGGCGCGCCTGAAGGGTAAGGTCGAGACCGACCTCGACACGGCGCGCCGGCTGTTCACGCTGATCTGCGCGCTGCACTGGCGGGGTTGAGGGGTGGCGGACCTGCCCGGCGCGGTGCTGTTTGCCTGCAACTACAACCGTGTGCGCTCGGTGATGGCCGAGTCGCTGCTGAAGCTGATGTTCGGCGATCGGATCTACGTGGACAGCTGCGGCGTGCGGCGCGACGAGGACGACGGGGAGCCCGATCCGTTCGTCGTCGCGGTGATGGACGAACTCGGCGCGGACGTCTCGCGCCACCGGCCCAAGACCTTCGACCAATTGGAGGACGATTCCTTCGATCTGGTGATCTCGCTGACGCCCGAGGCCCAGCACCAGGCCGTGGAACTGGCCCGGGGACGGGCGGTGGATCTCGACTACTGGCCGACCCACGACCCCACCCTGGCGCTCGGGCCCCGCGAGGAGGTGTTGGCCGCCTACCGAGAAACGCGGGACGCGCTGGCGGCCCGGATCCGCGCCCGATTCGGCCAGACCGCGACGTTCGGGGGGTGAAGGCGCGGCGCCGATCCGCTATGCTTTGGCTTTCGCGGCTCGTGACCTGAGTCCAGAGAACTCAGGCCGGGCCGTGCCGTTTTCAGGGCGGGTCGCCCTTGCCTGAGAGGCCGAATGGCGAAAGAAGAGCTATTGGAATTCCCCGGGACGGTCAGTGAACTGCTTCCGAACGCCACGTTCCGGGTGAGATTGGACAACGAACACGAAATCATCGCGCATACCGCCGGCAAGATGCGCAAGAACCGCATCCGAGTGCTGGCGGGCGACAAGGTCCTGGTGGAAATGACGCCGTATGACCTGTCAAAGGGGCGGATCACCTATCGCTTCAAGTAACATCGCAGTCGCCCAGCCGCGCCCGTCTCGGCTCGTCCTCGCCAGCGCCAGTCCGCGCCGCCTCGACCTGCTTGGACAGATGGGCCTGACGCCCGACCTCACCCTCGCCGCAGACATCGACGAAACGCCGCTCGCGGACGAGACCCCGCGCCGACTGGCCGGGCGCCTCGCCCGGGCAAAGCTGGACGCGGTGCGCCCCCAGGCGCCGGACGCCTTCGTGCTGGCCGCCGACACCGTTGTCGCCGTGGGCCGCCGGCTGCTGGGCAAGCCGGAGGGCGAGGCCGACGCGCGACGCATGCTGACCCTGCTGTCGGGGCGAGCCCACCGGGTCCTGACCGCGGTGGCCGCCGCCGCGCCGTCCGGCCGCACGGGCGGGCGGCTCAGCGAGACCCGGGTGCAGTTCAAGCGCCTCACGCCGGACGAGATCGACGCCTATCTGGCGAGCGGGGAGTGGCGCGGCAAGGCCGGCGCCTATGGCGTCCAGGGCCGCGCAGGGGCCATGGTGACCGCGCTCAACGGCTCCTACACCGGGGTCGTCGGCCTGCCGCTCTACGAGACGCGCGCGCTGCTGGCGGGCCTCGGGTTTGCGGTCCCATGAGCCGGCGCGAAGGCTTCCTCGACGTCGGCGTCGGCGAGACCCGCGCCGTGATCACCCTGGATGGCCGGCCTGAACGCCTGATCGTGGAGCGCGACGGCGATCTGCCCTGCCAGCGCCTTGGCGCGCACGTGGCGGCGCGCCTCCGCAAGGTCGACCGCGCCCTCGGCCTGGCCTTCCTCGACCTGGGGGCGGGGCCTGACGCAGTCTTGAACCTGCGGCCCGAGTTCGGCCGCCTGGTCGAGGGGCAGGCGCTGGCGGTGGAGATACGCGGCGAGCCCCGGGGCGACAAGGGTGCGGCGGTGCGGGTGATCGGCGAGACGGACGGCGCGCCGCGCGTGCTGGAGCCCGGTCCGGGCCTGGCCGAGACCCTGGCCGCATTTAGCCTTGCCGGGCCGGTCACCACTGGGGCGGCGGCTCGCGACGCGGCGGACGAGGCTGAGGCGGAGGCGCTGGAGACGGTGTTCGCCCTGCCCGGCGGCGGGACGGTCGCGATCGAGCGGACCCGCGCCCTGATCGCCGTCGACGTCGACGTCGGCGAACGGGCGGGAACGGAGTCCAAGCGGGCCGCCCGCGCCGCCAACCTTGCCGCTCTGGCGACCGCCGCGCGGGTGCTGCGGCTGAAGGGGGAGGGAGGCCTGGTGGTCATCGACCTGGCCGGCCGAGGCCATGATGGCCCTGCCCTGATTGCCGCCGCCCGCGCGGCCTTCGCACCGGATAACCCGGGGATCGCGCTCGGACCCATCAGCCGGTTCGGCACGCTGGAGCTGACGGCGCCGCGCCGCCGCCGCGGCGTGCTCGACCGGCTGCTGGGCGCCGACGGGCGGCTGACGGTCGGGAGCGTGGCGCTGCGCCTGCTGCGCGCCTTGGAACGGGCTGCGTTGGCAGATCCTGGCGGCCGGATCGCGGCGGTCGCCGCGCCGGATGTCGCGGCGGCGGCGAGCCCGGGCCTGACGGCGCTGGCGGCGAGGTTCGGCGCACGGCTACGGCTCGAGGCCGACGCCGGCCGCGCCCGGGAGTCGTTTGAGGTCAGTGGTTCATGACCAGCAAGCGCGATCCGGGCCGCGCCTGTCCGATTTGCGGCAAGCCTCCGGCCCCGGCGCACCGGCCGTTCTGCTCGGGGCGCTGCGCGAACGTCGACCTGCAGCGGTGGCTCAGAGGCGCCTATGCGGTGCCGGCGGCGGAGGAGGACGATGTCGGGACCGACGGCGTCGATCCCGACTCCGATGCGGAGGCCTGACCGCGTCCGTTTTTGGCGCGCTGGTCCGCCCGCCTCCGGCTGGACATCGCCCGTGCTGCTCCCTATAGACGGCGCTCCTCTCGCCGGGGCTCGGCCTGGGTAGCTCAGTTGGTAGAGCAGCGGATTGAAAATCCGCGTGTCGGTGGTTCGATTCCGCCCCCAGGCACCACCGGTCCCGCGATGACAGGGCCGGCCCGCCACGGGTGGATTTGCCTCTCAGCGTTCGCTGCTCCGGCACAGGCCGGCGGCTGCGTGTAAGTGCAGTATAAGTGTCCGCACGCCGATCAGTTGAATATTGCGCGCCCGCGTCACGCGTCTTGGCCCGAGAAAGGGCGTGTTTTTTGACCCTGGCGTCCAGCGCTCGCGACCCGTTTTGACTATCGCGTCCATTTATCAAGCCGCTAGCGGATCGTTGTTCTCTTCTCGCCGGGCGGGTTTTTCTCGCCAAAGCCAAACGCTCTGACATGCTGCGCTGCAACATCGTGCCGTCGGCGAATCTCTGAATCTCTATAAAGGATAAAAGCTAGCGGGCATGCTGCGTCGCAACCCATCCGATTTCGCCGGAATTTTCGCCGCGCCAGCGGTCGGAGCAGCCTCTTGACGGTCTGATTGAGGGTTGCCAAAGGACCGGAGCCGCAAGCCCTGGCGAGCGGCAAGAGGCTTGCCTTTGGCCCTGGCTGAAGGCCGGTCGCGATTAGCGCCTTCGACACGCAGCTTCCAAAGGCCGGCGAATGAGATTGGATGGGAGGAGTATGATGCGTCAGGCGCGGCGCCTTGGGTTCTGGAGTTGCGGTTCCGCGATCAGCGGGTCCGCGCCGGGCCTTCACCCGCTCGTACGGACGAGCGCCCCGTGCAAAGGCCCCAGTCGGGCCTAGAGCGAGCAAGACCAAGCAGGAACTGGCGACAAGATGCTTCACACCAAGAGAACCGCTCCCATCGTGGCACTGTTCGGCGCCCTGGCGCTGATGACGGCCGCCCCAGCCTTCGCGCAGCCGGCTGCGCCGGAGGCCGCCAATGCGGCCGCCGCCGCCCCCGCTGACAATTCCGCCGCCGCCGCGCCGGCTGACGCCCCGGCCGCCCCGGCCGCCGACGCCACGCCCGAACGGGTGGGCGGCAAGAATGCCGGCAAGCTCAACGTCCTGGGCATGTTCCTCGACGCCAAGATCATCGTGCAGGTGGTCATGGTCGGCCTGGCGATCTGCTCCCTCTTCTCCTGGACCATTCTGATCCTGAAGCTTTTCGAGTTCTCGGCCATGAACCGGGTGTCGAACCGGTTCCTGGAAACCTTCCGCGGCGCCAAGTCGATCACCGACATGGGCAAGATCGCGGAATCGGAGGAGTTCGCCGGCAACCCGCTGGCTGACATGGCCGCCGCCGCCGCCGCCGAAATCGAGCTGTCGCGTCAGGCCGGCCTGCAGGTGGCCGGCGAGCACCGCGACACCACCGTAATGCGCGCCCAGAGCGCCGTCGGCGCGGTGCAGGCCTCGCTGTCACGCCGCCTCTCCAGCGGCATGCAGTTCCTCGCGACGGTGGGCTCCACCGGCCCGTTCATCGGCCTGTTCGGCACGGTCTACGGGATCATGGACAGCTTCATCGGCATCGCCAACTCGAACACCACCAACCTTGCCGTCGTGGCGCCCGGGATCGCCGAAGCGTTGCTGGCCACGGGTCTCGGCCTGTTCGCGGCCATCCCGTCGGTGGTGTTCTACAACTACTTCCAGACCCAGATCACTTCGTTCGGCTCGCGTACGGAAGGCTTCGTCGCCGAATTGATGAACGCCATCTCGCGCCAGCTCGACAAGGGGGCGTGAGGATCTAGATGGCCGCCAAACTCGCAGGATCAGGCGGGGGCAGGTACGACGTCGAGATGAACCACGACATCAATGTCACGCCCTTCGTGGACGTGATGCTGGTGCTCCTGATCATCTTCATGGTGGCGGCGCCTCTGGCGTCCGTGAACGTGAAAATCGCGTTGCCGCCCTCGACCGCCAAGCCGCAGACCAAGCCGCCGAAGGTCGTCTACATCTCGATCAAGCCGAACGGGAATCTCTACATCGGCGACTTCCCGACCGACCTGGCCGATCT
>Ga0105240_10001930_pt1 | contig 34414 bp, 28 predicted proteins | sample KBSC54metaG_FD_80426 | JGI IMG/M metagenome (GOLD analysis project Ga0105240, IMG submission 80426) | Corn rhizosphere microbial communities from Kellogg Biological Station, Michigan, USA - KBS C5-4 metaG | ecosystem: Host-associated > Plants > Roots > Rhizosphere > Soil | place: Michigan, USA... | reverse complement strand
GGGATCTTCGCCGGGAATGATGAGCGACTTGGCATGAATGCCGTATTTGATGGCGTTGTGGCGAACGGCGGATTTTGTCTCGGGCGTGGCAGGTCCGGTGGACAGGAGCGCATTGGCGCGATTAGCGGTTATCTGTGCTGGTGAAGCCATGTTGGTTGTTCCGGTCTTTCTCCCCGGAACTCCAATGTAGCTGGCGAGGGGGCTCGACTCCGAAATTCAGATCCGGAAGTCCTTGATTCCGTTCAGAAAAAGTTTCGGTGAAATGTGTCAACGTGAATTGCCGCAAACTTGTTGCAGCCGTGAGCGGCGATGTGATTGCGAGAGGAATAGCATGGACATAACGCGAGTTGGATCCCAAGCGTCGGCCAAAGGGCCGGCAGAATGGTTCACTGGCACGGTGCGAATCGATCCTTTGTTTCAGGCACCGATCCGGCACTGGTTGCGGGCGCCAGCGTAACTTTCGAGCCGGGCGCACGGACGGCCTGGCATACGCACCCACTGGGTCAAACGCCGATCGTGACGGCAGGGTGCGGCTGGGCGCAGCGCGAGGGCGGGCCTGTCGAGGAGATTCGACCCGGCGATGTGGTGTGGTTCGCGCCAGGAGAGAAGCACTGGCATGGGGCGGCCCCGACGACCGCCATGACGCACATCGCTCTTCAAGAAAAGCTGAACGGGAAAGTGGTCGACTGGATGGAACACGTCACGGACGAGCAGTACCATTCCGGCGAAAGCAGTGGTAGCGGCCGTTCGCATAATCGTTAGGAATAGGGCTACACTGTCACCGCCGTATCGCCGCAAAGCCGCCGGTACGCAAAGAAGACAAGAAAAAGAGTATGAGCGGCCGAACTGGCGCTCGGCGGGCCGGCCAAAGCGGGGCTAAAGCGCGGCTCATCTGAGCAGGCCACTCAGAAACGATGGCCTGTTCCACTCGACTCCACGGTATGATAATTGGCAACCGTGAATAAGGAAGTGTATCGACAGGTCGTGGAGACGCTTTGGCCGGCGGGACAGTCGCCGAGGACGATGGTCTGCGCGATGGTGGATTCGGCGCGGGACGAGCGGATCTTTGGCGCGGTAGATTTCACGAAGCAGCAGAAGGACTGCCTGTATGCGGGCGACCTGCCGTGGCAACTGCAAATGACGGCGCCGTACCTGGTGGAGTTGGCGCGGGAAGAACGGTTCACGCGGTTTGTTTTGGAGAACGGCTGGGGCGACGGATGGGTGTCGTTCATCCGCACCGAGACCGGATTCAAGCAACTGCGGAAGCACCTGCGCCAATTTCTACGGGTGCGGACGGAAGACAATAAGCGGCTGGTTTTCCGCTATTACGATCCGCGAATTTTGCGCGTGTATCTGCCGACCTGCCGGCCGGCGGAACTGGAAACATTCTTCGGTCCCGTGGACAATTTTCTCACCGAGGGCGAGGATGGCGACGAGATGCTGCAATTTCAGCGCGATGGCAAGGTCATGCACATTGCGGTTACCGGTACAGCCCCTGTATAATCGTCCCAAATGATCGGTCGGATGCTGTTGGGTGGAATTGTGGTTTTTTGCGCAATTCCGGCGGCGAATGCCGCTAGTTCCGGGTTGGACCAGCAGTTTGCACAGACGGTCCGTCCCTTCGTGACGAAGTACTGCGTGGGGTGCCATAGCGGCCAGAGTCCGGCCGCGCAACTCGACCTCAAATCTTATACGACGATGGACGAGGTGGCGCGCGATCATACGCGCTGGTCGCTGGTGGTGGAGAAGCTATCGGCCAAGCAGATGCCGCCGCCGGCGATGCCGCAGCCAGACGATCGCAGCCGGCAGCAGATCGTCGAGTGGATCAAGGCGATGCGCACGTACGAGACGCGCAAGAATGCGGGCGACCCCGGACAGGTGCTGGCGCGCAGGTTGAGCAACGCCGAGTACAACTACACGATCCGCGATCTGACGGGCGTGGACATGCGGCCGACGCGCGAATTTCCGATCGATCCGGAGAACCCGGCGGGCTTCGACAATTCGGGCGAATCACTGACGATGTCGCCGGCGCTGCTGAATAAGTATCTGAAGGCGGCCCGCGAGATCGGCGACCACATGGTGCTGACGCCGGACGGGTTCGATTTCGCGCCGTACCCGATGCTGGTGGAGACGGATCGCGATAAGTACGGCATCCAGCGGATCGTGGATTTCTATCATCAGCAGCCGACCGATTACGCGGATTACTTTCAGGCGGCTTGGCGGTATAAGCATCGCGCGGCGCTGGGCGAACCGAAGGCGTCGCTGGCATCGGTGGCCGCGGAAGCGAAGGTGAGCGCGAAATATCTGCCGCTGGTCTGGGGCATTCTGGAAGAGAAACCGGAAGCCGCTCAAGAAGAGGTAGGCCCCATCGCCAAACTGCAGGCAATGTGGCGCGCGCTGCCGGCGCCGCCCGCCGCGCTCGGCAATCAGGTGCGCGCGCAATGCCTGGAGATGCGCGACTTCGTGGTGCGGATCCGACAGCATACGGCGATGCAGTTCGCCGCGCCGAAGGTGAAGGGATTGCCCGGAGGATCGGAGCCGCTGCTGAATTGGAAGTACCGCCAGTTCAATTCGCATCGCCGCAACTTCGACGCCGCCACGTTGCGCAACGATACCGACCCGCTGCCGGTCGTGCCGAGGATTCCGCGGTATCCGGGGCTGCATCAGGAAGCCGCGCCGTATTGGGCGGCGGTGAGCGCGAAGGCGCGGGCAGGCGATCAGGATCTGGTGGTCCCGGCCGCGGAGCGCGCGCGATACGAAGAGGCGTTCGCACGCTTCGCTAACGTATTCCCCGACACATTTTATGTGCAGGAGCGCGGCCGCTACTTTCCGGACGATTCGGAAGACAAAGGCCGGCTGCTGAGCGCGGGCTATCACAACGTGATGGGGTACTGGCGCGACGATACGCCGCTCTCGGAGCTGATCCTGGACGAGAAGGGTCAGGCGGAACTGAACCGGCTCTGGGACGAGTTCGATTTCATCGCGGAACACACGAAGCGAACGTGGGACCAATACTATTTCAACCAGAGCGGCGAGGTGGACGGGCATGGCGATGAATCGGGCCGCGAGCGTCCGCCGGATAAGGCAGTGGACGACACTGCGGTGATTCTGGGCTTGCGCGACGATTACATCAAAAAGGCGGAGGCGTCCAACAATCCGGAGGCGGTGCAAGCGATAAAGGTGAACTTCGAGTGGGTCAACGACACGCTGCGGCGGCTGGAGAAGATGCACGCGGACGCCGAACCGCTGCAGGTGGAAGCGCTGCTGAAGTTCACCGCGAAGGCGTACCGGAGGCCGCTAGCGAAGGCCGAGCGCGACGACATGCTGGCCTACTATCACGAGCTACGGACGAAGGGCGGGCTGTCGCACGAGGACGCGATCCGCGATTCGATTGTGACGGTGCTGATGTCGCCGGACTTCTGCTACCGGATCGATCTGCGGGACAACGGCGCGAAGAGCGGCGCGGCCGTGCATCCGCTGTCGAGCTTTGCGCTGGCGAACCGGCTGAGCTACTTCCTGTGGTCGAGCATGCCGGATGAAGAGCTGATGGCGCACGCGGCGTCGGGCGACCTGTTGAAGAACGACGTGCTGATGGCGCAGGCGCGGCGCATGATGAAGGATCCCAAGATCGCGGGCCTGGCGACGGAGTTCGGCGGAAACTGGTTGGATTTTCGTCATTTCGAGACGTTGAATTCGGTGGATCGGGAGCGGTTTCCGAGCTTCAATAGCGACCTGCGCGAGGCGATGTTCCAAGAGCCGATCCGGTTTATCGAGGACGTGGTGCGCAACGACCGGTCGGTGCTCGACCTGGTGTTCGGGAATTACACGTTCGTCAATCCGGTGCTGGCCAGGCATTACGGCATGCCCGAGGTGAAGGGCGGCAACGATACGTGGGTACGGGTGGACGAGGCCGGCAAGTATCAGCGCGGCGGGCTGCTGCCGATGGCGGTGTTCCTGACGCAGAATTCGCCGGGGCTGCGCACGAGTCCGGTGAAGCGCGGCAATTGGGTGGTGAAGCGGATTTTCGGCGAGGTGATTCCGCCGCCTCCGCCGGTTGTGCCGGAGTTGCCGCACGACGAGGCGAAGATGGAGCGTCCGGTGCGCGAAATGCTGGCCCAGCATCGCGAGGTGCCGATGTGCGCGGCGTGCCATGCGAGGTTCGACGACTTCGGGCTGGCGTTCGAGGGCTACGGTCCGGTGGGCGAGGCGCGCACGAAAGACATGGCGGGGCGTCCGGTGGATGCGAAGGTGACGTTCCCGGGCGGATTCCAAGGGTCGGGCTTCGAGGCGATCGAGCAGTACATCCGCGAAAAGCGGGAGCACCAATACCTGGATAATTTCAGCCGCAAGCTGCTGGGGTATGCGTTGAATCGTTCGCTGCTGATCTCGGACGAGCCGGTGATCGAGCAGATGCAAACGAAGCTGGCGGCGAACGGCGACAAGTTTTCGACGATTGTGGATGCGATCGTCACGAGCAAGCAATTCCGCTACGAAAGGTGAACAGGATGGCCAGACCCAGACAGACTTCGGATCGTCGGATATCGCGCCGGACGGTGCTGCGCGGCGCGGGGGTGACGATGGCGCTGCCGTGGCTGCCATCGCTCTCGGCGTTTGCCGATACGGCGAAACCGGAGGCATTCCCCAAGCGGTTCGGCGTGATGTTCATGGGCACGGGCATCAACGAGAATCACTGGAGCGCCGAGGGCAACGGCGCCGAGATGAAGCTGAGCAAAACGCTCTCGGTGCTGGAGCCGTTCAAGCAGAAGATCAACGTGATCGACGGCCTGTTCCACAAGGCGCTGACGGGCCAGGGCATCCACCCGGCGCAGACGGGCAGCCTGCTATCGGGCGCACACATTCAGAAGGGCGCGATTCTAAAGTCGGGCGTGTCGGTGGACCAGATGATCGCCAACGCGATCGGGCAGGACAATCCGCAGCCCAGTATCGTGCTGGCGTGCGAGCAACCGATGACGGGGTATCACGAGACGAACTTCTCGCTGGCGTACAGCTCGCACGTTTCGTGGGAGACGCCGGATTCGCCGATGCCGGTGGAGGTGTACCCGTCGCTGGCGTTCGACAATCTGTTCGAGAATCGCGGCAGCTTGCGGAATATGAGCATCCTGGATCGCGTGAAGGATCGGGCGGAGACGCTGAGCCGCAAGATCAGCACGAGCGATAAGGGCAAGCTGGACGAATACCTGACGAGCGTGCGGGAAGTCGAGAAGCGCGTGGACGGGATGCGGAAGACGAAGGCGGTGGCGGAGGATTCGGGCAAGGGAAAGAATCGGCCGGTGTTCACGATGGAGCGGCCGGCGAACGGATTGCCGGAGGATTTTCGCGAGCATGCGCGGCTGATGTGCGACATTATCGCGCTGGCGTTTCAGACGGATCGGACGCGGGTGGCGTCGCTGATTCTGGCGCGGGATTTGTCGGCGATGTACTATCCGTTCCTGGAGGTGCACGACGGGCATCATGCGGCGTCGCACGATAATTTGTCGGATGGTTACGAGAGGATTGCGCGGTTCCATTTGAGTCAGATCGCGTATCTGGCGAAAAAGCTCGACAGCATGCCGGAGGGCAACGGGTCGGTGCTCGACAATTCGTGTCTGATGTGGCTATCCAATATGTGGGCGGGTCGGAAGCACGATAATAAGCGGCTGCCGCTGGTGCTGGTCGGCGGGCTGGGCGGGACGCTGGAGACGGGCCGCACGCTGAACTATCTGGATCAGGCCGAGGATAAGCGGAAGATGTGCAGTTTGTTCCTATCGATCATGGATCGGATGGGCGTGAAGATGGATAAGTTCGGGGACGCGGACACGCGGCTGGAGCGGTTGTAATGTTCTAGACTGGTCTCACGGCCACGGTAGATCTTTTTGACCGGATTACTGTCGAGCCGGGGAAGTGCGGCGGGTTCTTGAGTTGCTTGCGACCTACCCCGATCGGGCCGCGATCATCGCGGAGTAGCGACGGTAACGGAGCGAATCGTTACTAACCTAAGTCCTTGTCCTTGCGTCAAAATAGCGATCAAGGAGTTAGGGATGAAATCCGTATTGCTCATGGCCGGGTGGATGGCTGCCGGCAGTCTGTTCGCACAGACCGCGGCGCCGCAGGGTGTGGTGGAAGGGCAGGTGCTCAACGGCAAGACCGGGTCGCCGTTGAAACGCGCCAACGTCCGGCTGAACGGGCTGGGGAACCGGCAGCAGAACGCGCCACAGGGGCGGGGCCAGCAACAGCAGCCGCCGCCGCGACTGGTCAAAGAGACCGACGAGCAGGGCCATTTCAGTTTCACGGGTGTGCCGGCCGGCCGATACTCGATGTCGGCCGAGCGCCAGGGCTATTTGCGGCAAAGCTACGGCAGTCGCGTGTTCAATACGAGCGGGCAGCCGTTCGTGCTGGCCGAGGGGCAAAGCATGAAGGGCGTGGTGTTCAAGCTGAGTCCGCAATCGGTGATCGCGGGGCGGGTGCTGGACGAGGACGGCGAGCCGGCCGCGAATGTCCAGGTGCGGGCGTTCCGCAAGGAATACCGCGGGGCGACCAAGGAGTGGACGCAGGTGGCGAACGGCCAGACGAGCGACATCGGCGAGTACCGACTGGCGAACCTTTCGCCGGGGCAGTACCTGGTGGCGACCGAATCGAATAACAACCAGATGATGAACCAGTCGTTCACGGAGCAACTGCCGGACAAGCCGGAGATGGTGTACACGAGCACCTACTATCCGAACGGCCTGGACAGCACGGCGGCGGCGCCGGTGGACGTCGGACCGGCCGCGGAAGTGCGCGGGATCGACATCCGGCTGCGGAAGGTGCAGGTGTTCCGGGTGCGGGGCAAGATCGTGAATCCGGCGGGCACGCAGGGGGTCGCGCCGGTGATGCTGACGCACAAGGACGGTACGGGGTCGGTGCGCGGCATGGGGCAGGTGCGCACGCAGGATGGGCGGTTCGAGATTCGCGGCGTGGCGCCGGGGTCGTACTTCGCGAGCGCGCGGATGGGCGGCGCAAATCAGCAACTGCTGGCGGTGGCGCCCCTGGAGGTCGGCAACAACCATGTGGACGGGCTGGTGCTGACGTTGTCGCCGGGGATGGACATCGCGGGGTCGGTGCGGCTGGCGGAGAAGGACGCGCAGGTGACGTTCACGAATCTGAATGTGTTCGTGCGGCCGGTGGGATTCGTGATGGGCGGGCAGGGTCGCGGCAAGGTGGGGGAGGACCTGAAGTTCGTGGTCCACAATATCGCGGGCTTGCGGTTCACGGCGAATGTGAGCGGACTGCCGGAGAACTGTTTCGTGCAGTCGATCAAGTATGGCGGCCAGGAGGTGACCGAGGCGGGGGTCGATCTGGCGGCGGCGACGCAGCTCGATGTGGTGATCAGCGCGACGGCGGGGTCGGCGACGGGTGCGGTGGTGGACAAGGACGGCAAGCCGGTAGTGAGCGCGATCGTGGTGCTGATTCCGACCGGGGCAACCGGGCGGGCGAATGAAGAGAGCACGGACGAGAATGGTGGGTTCACGTTCCGCGGGCTGAAGCCGGGCGATTACAAGCTGTACGCGTGGGAGGACGTCGAGTGGGGGGCGTACAACGATCCGGCGTTTTTGAAGAAGTGGGAGAGCAGGGCGGCGGACGTGAAGATCGACGCGAGCGGGAAGCAGACGGTGCAGTTGAAGGTGATCTCGGCGGAGGAGACGGCGGGGAAGTAGGGGGCGAGCGGGAGCAGACGGCGCGGAAAGTAGCGGCGACCTTGACGGCGGGGCGTGCGAAGACGCGGCAGTCCCGGAAGTAGTGGCGCTCCCTTACGGTCGCGGCTCCGATGCCGTTACTCGATGGTTTTCTGTTTGCGGAACCAGTCGATGAGGAGGTCGCGCATGAGGCCGACATCGTGGGGGAATTTCAGACCGGTGGTTCCGAGATTCTCTCCCGTGGACTGGTTGGCGGCGGTGAAATCGCTGACAGCGACGGTGTAGTCTTTGTCGGGGTCGAGGGTGCGGCCGGGGGCGAGTTTGGCGGGCAGTTCCCTGCCCTTGAATGTGCCAACGACGACACGGTTGTCGAAGGGCATGATGTCCCAGATGTGGCGGACGAGCAACTGGCCTTTGGGCAGGACATCGCGGACGCCGCCCTGGTTCATCCAGGCGAAATCGGCGCCGGTTTCCTGGCGGAGGGCGCGCTCGATGAGGGCCTTCACTTCGGGCTTGTTGAACGCTTTCGTTGCGATGGCGAGGGGCTGATCGACGCGGGCGGCGACTTCGCCTTCCCAATGTTTGACCAGAGCGGCGACGTCGGAAGCGGGCTGGATTTTGGTCGAATCGACGGGCAGCGCCTGCCATTTCCAGGAGGCGATGGCCTTCTTTTCGGTATCGAACTTCAGGTCGAGGCGGCCTAACTCTTCGGCGTAGCCCCGCACGCGAACCAGCAGGCGACCGTCCAACGACGCGGCTTCGACCATACCGTTGTGGGCGTGGCCGCTGACGATGACGTTGAACTCGGGTTCCTCCTTGAGGAACCGCTGCTCTTCGGCGGGCGTGATGTGGGCCAGCAGGACGAGGACATCGGCCTTATCCTTCACCTCGGCGGCATACTTGCGGGCGGCGGCCTGGAACGGCGCGGCGTGCCATTCGCCCAGCAGGTTGGGCGTGGTGAGGGTCGGGAGGGTGTCGGTCATGGCGCCGATCACGGCCACGCGGAGTCCGTTGACATTGAGGATGACGTACGGCTTCTCGGTGAAGAGGCGGCCTTCGGCGTTCACCATATTGGCGCTGACGATGGGGTATTTGGCGGTTTGCAGGAACTTCTTGGCCTGCGGCCAGCCGTAGTCGAAATCGTGGTTGCCGAGGGTGGAGACGTCGATGCCGAGCAGGTTGCCGACTTCGAAAACGGGGAGTCCGTGGAAGATGGTGGAGACGGGCGTGCCCTGGACGAGGTCGCCGGCGTTGAGGAGGATGCAATCCGGGCAGCCCTGCTTTTGCTGGCGGATGAGGGCGGCGAGGTAGGCGAATCCACCGTGGCCGTTTTCGAGGGGACTGAGGCGGGCGTGCAAGTCGTTAGTATGCAGGATGGTGAGCGAACGGATCTCGGCGGACGCGCAGAGGCAGAGGAACAGTATTGCGGCGAAGACCCGCCGGAGCCTGAATTGCATATGCCTGATTGTAGCGTGCCGGGCCGTTACCATGAGTCGGCGGCGACCTTGACGGCGTGGTTGCGGATGTCGGGCGGCCACACCGCGATTTCCTGCTCGAAGCGCTCGTGGTTGCCAGCGAAGAGCGCGCGGGCGGCTTCCTCGAAGCCGGACTCGTTGCCGGCGATGGCGGACATAAAGCGGTAGGCCGATTCGCGCGCGATGCGGATGCGGTCCTGCGATTGGTTGGCGCGGCTGGCCTGTTCGACGAGCTTGCGGATGGCGACGGAAGCGCCGCCGGGCTGGCTCGACAGCCACTCCCAATGGCGGGGGAGCAACGTGACTTCGCGCGCGACGACTCCAAGGCGCGGACGGCCGGGTCGGCGGGGCGCTTCTTCCGGTGGTGGATCGAGGCGCGCCAGCACGTCTTGCGGCGTGCCGCGGAAGTCGAGTTCTACGAGGCGGCTCGAGTGGTCGTCAAAAATGAGGACCGGGGCCTGCTCGCCCCGATCCAGGACTTCTTTGACTTTGAGAGCGACGTGGGCGACTGGTCCGGTCGCGATCAGGCGGCTGCCTTCGAATGCGGTGCAGGTGGTCATGTTTTACCCGGATATTATTATAGCCGGGAAAGACACCGGCGGCAAAACACGACCCCTCTCTTACGTTCGGGGCTCCGATCGGTTACCTGTACACTCCAGCTGCTGCAAAGTCGCCGGCTTTCACGATGGAGACGGCGGACGGGTCGATGTGCTTGCGGAATGCGGCGTTGATTTGGTCGGGGGTAAGGGCCCGGATTCTGGCTTCCAGTTGCTCATCCCATTGCATGGTGCGGTTCTGCATTTCGTGCGAGGCGAGTTGGCCGAGGAGGGCGGAATCCTGCGCGCGACCGTTGGCGCGGGTGTCGAGATAGGCCTTCTTGGCCTCGGCGACTTCGGCGGCGGTGAAGCCGTCCTTGAGCGTCTTTTTCAGCTCGTCGACGAAGCTGAATTCGACTTTGGGACCGTTCACCGGATTCAGGCTGACTGTGCCGGAGAGCAGGGCCGCATTGCCTTCGACGGGGATGGCGACGCGGGCGTTGGCGCCGTAGCTGAGTCCTTCACGATTGCGGATGCGATCGGAGACATGCGACGTAATGGGGCCGCCGAACATGTAGCCGGCGAGCAGCATGGCCGGGTAGTCGGGGTCGGCGTCGGACATGGCGAAGCGGACTCCGGCTTCGAACTGCGCGTTGGCCTTGTCGGGCGTCTCGATCTTGCGATTGATGGCGGCGGCGGCTTTGTAGGGAGCCGGGATGGGTTTGTACGCCATGGAGGTATTCCACTTACCGAGCAGATCCTCGGCGGCCTTCTTGACGGCGGCCTGATCGACAGGACCGACGATGGCGAAGACGCCGTAGTTGGCGGCGTAGAACTGGTCGTGGAACTTGCGGGCGTCGTCGAGCGTGACCTTCTTCAAGTCGGCGAGCTGCTCCTCGCGAGTCGGACTGTACATGACGTCGCCGGGCTGGAAGGGACTCAGGTGGCGGTTTAGCATCTCGGCGCCGAGCTGGGTGGGTTCGGTGGGGACGACTTCGAGCGCCTTGATGCGCTGCTGGAGAGTGCGGTCGAAATCGGCTTCGGGGTAGACGGGCTCGCGCAGCATCTCGACGGCGAGTTTGAGGGCGGCCTGAAAGTTCGCGGCAGGCGCGGAAATGCTGGCGTTGGCGCTGGAGATTCCTCCGCCGCCGCCGGCACCGCCGCCACGACCACCGCGCCCTCCGCCGAATCCGCCGCCACCACCGCCGGAGACCTGAATGCGCGCGTTGAGCTTCTGCATCTCATCGCGGAGTTGTTCCTGGGTGTGGTGCTGGGTGGCGCGACCGATCAGGCTGCCGGCGAATTGCGCGGCTCCGGTCTTGCCCTTGAGAGTTGTGGCGTCGCCGAAGCGCAGTTCGACGACCGCGGTCACCATGCTGTTCTCGGTCTGCTTGGGCAGGATCACCATCTTCATGCCGTTGGACAGCCTGGCGCGCACGACGCGCTTTTCGACATTGGCGGGGGTGGGATCGAAGGCCTCGCCGTGGGTGATGCTGACACTGCTCTTGTAGCCGCTCAGAATCGAGCTGAGCGTGGGAGTGGCGGGCACGACGGTGCGGTCGGGGGCGGCGTCGGGGATGTAGTAGCCGACGGTGCGGTTGGACGGCTTGAAGTAGGTCTTGGCGACGCGGACGAGGTCTTCGGGAGTGACGCCCTTGATGCGATCGTGCTGCAGGAACATGAGGCGCCAGTCGCCCTGCGAGATGGGCGTGGTCAGACCGTTGACGCCGAGCGTCTGGGCATCGGAGAGAGAGTTTTCGAGATTGCGCAGGAGGCCGGTTTTGATGCGCTCGACTTCGTCCTTGGTGGGAGGCTCGGCGATGATTCCGGCGATCACCTTGTAGATGGCCTGCTTGGCGGCGTCGAGGGACTGATCGTTGGTGAGGTTGGCGCTGAATTCGACGAGGCCGGGATCGTGGAGCTGCTCGAAGCGCATGCCGGCGGAAGTGGCGAGCTTGTTATCGACGAGCGCCTTGGTGAGACGGCCTTCGGCGCCGCCGCCACCGCGTCCGCCGCGTCCACCGCCGCCGCTCATGATGCCGGAGAGGACGGCGAAAGCCGCGGCATCGGGATGGCCCGACGCGGGCGCGTGATAAGCGACGATGACTTCCTGTCCGGTGCCGACGCGGCGGAGTTCGACGTAACGCTCGCCATCCTGCGGGGGCTCGACGGTGTAGGTGTCCTCGAGCTTGCGGGTGGGACGGGGGAGCTTGCCGACGGTGTCGGCGACGTACTGCAGGGTCTTGGCTTCGTCGAGGCGGCCGGTGACGACGAGGACGGCGTTATCGGGCTGGTAGAACTTGTGATAGAAGGCTGCGAGGCGATCGACGGGCACCTTTTCGATGTCCTCTTTGGAACCGATGGTGCTCTTGCCGTAATTGTGCCAGAGGAAGGCGGTGGCGGCGACGCGCTCGGAGAGAATGGACTGGGGGCTGTTTTCGCCGCGCTCGAACTCGTTGCGGACGACGGTCATCTCGGTGTCGAGGATCTGCTTGGTGAATTTGACGTTGACCATGCGGTCGGTTTCGAGGCCGAGAGCCCACTTGAGATTGTCGTCGGTCGCGGTGACGGTCTCGTAGTAGTTGGTGCGGTCGTAGGAGGTGGTGCCGTTCCAGTTGGCGCCGTGGGCCACGATCTCATTCTTGATCTGGCGGCCGTTGGTGGTTTCGATGAAGTCGAGGTGTTCCAGCAGGTGAGCCATGCCGGTTTCGCCGTAGCCTTCGTGGCGGGATCCGACGAGGTAGACCATGTTGACGGTCACCTTGGGATTGGCCGGGTCGGGATACAGAAGGACGCGGAGCCCGTTGGGGTACTGATATTCGGTGATACCACCGACGGAGGCGTTTTTCTGGACGCCGGGGGGCAGGGTCTGCGCCGAGGCGGAGAGGGCGAGCAAAGCGATCGCGGGGAAAACAAACGAGTTGCGGCTCATAGATAAAAGACGATTCAAGTGAAAGGCGTCTGAAAAGGGTCTGGAGTTACGGGTTAAGGGCTACGGGTGGTGGTTCGCGCGAAGACGCGGCGGGTGTGGGATTGGCCGCAGTGATCGACGGCGGCGGCGGTGTGGCACGGGTGTCGATCTTCTCGCTGGACGATGACGGGAACCTGGCGCTGCAGGGCTCGGCTTCGATCGGCAGCGCGGCTAACGGCGTGGCGGTGGTTGCGGGAGAGAAGTAGGAAAAGACGGGCAGGCGAAAGCGCCTGCCCTACGCTCCGACTTCGTGGTAGATGGCTTTGGTTTCCGCACTCAGGATGCCCAGGTGAAAACGGATAGACGTTTCCAACGATTCCAACGAGAGGGGCGTCAGATAATACGCCGCGGCGCAGAGGACGGCGCTACTGGCGAGCACGGCGGCACGGGAATGGAAGATCAGGAAATACTGCAGGCCCACCGCGATGGCCATGACGAATCCACCGGCCATCATCAATGGTAGGACCATGAAGTTTTGCGTCGCCTCGGGTTGCCTGCTGAAGGGCATGCCTTCGATTAGCCGAAGTTCGAAGGCCAGATAGGTCGCCGCGACCGCCACGCTGTAGGCGCTAAACAGCAGGGCGTCGGCGAGGCCCCAGTACCAGAACAGAAACGGCAGGAGGATCGCATGAGGCGCGGCGATCAGCATGAAGAAGGCGGAATACACGCCGCGCGCGACGCCGCGGAACGCGCCCGCCGGCGCCAGCAGAAAGAGCCAGGCGCCGCGATGATCGTTGCCATAGAAAATCGTGCTGCAGATCACGAAGAACGCGACGCCGAATGCGTGCGGAAACATGTGCATCGCGGTGAAGCCGCGGGCAAACGGCGACAGCTTCACGCTCCTTACCGCGCCGCCCAACATCATGACCGTCATGGGCGCGAAGGCTAAGAGCTGACGGCGGAATTGCCAATCGCGCCGCATCATTCGCGAAACGTACTCGTAGCCGCCGCGCGCCGCGGGTCCTCCGCCCATGGCTGCGACGAGTCCTCCGAACCAGGACCGTCCGCGGCGTCCCGCGCGCGACCGCCCGTGCGCGATGGCCGCGACGCGAACCAGGTAGTCGCTGGAGAGGGAGCGCAGGCCGAATACCGCCAGAATCACACCGAGTACTACCAGGCCGAAGACCGCGTCCCGCGTCCATGCGGGCACGCGAATGTGAGCGAAGACATCGCGGCGGAACTGGAAAATCATCCAACCCAGCCATGGCAGAGCTTCGGCGGTCATGCCGACGGCCTTCAGGCGGGCGGGCGGCAGCAGGCGAATCAGCCAGCCGAAAACCGCGCAGGACGACAACGCGACCAGCAGGCCCAGCGCGAACTCCGCGGCCACGAACAACGGCGGGAAATACCAGGGACAGCCTTTCAGGAAGAGTCCCGCCAGTGCCGGAATGAGGCTGAGGCCTGGCACCAGGTGCAGTAACATGCGCAAAAGGTGGGTAAGCTTCGCGGCCGTATAAGTCGCTCCGTTGATGGGCTGATGCGACAACACCAACGCCTCTACGGGATTGACCAGGCTGCTACTGGTTTCCGACAGGAGCACAGCCGTCAGCAGGAAGACCGAGAAGCCCAGAAAAAAGGTGGCGTAGGTATTAAGCTGCATGCCGGCGATGACCAGGACAATCGACAGGAGGCCTGACATGATGTAATAGCCCCACGACGCTTTTTGCAGCGTCATGCCATCCCGCCCTAACTGACTGAATAACTCGCGCCGCTCGCTCAAAGCGCCGAACAGATCGATGAGCAGCCAGTAACGGACGGGGTCGATTCCGAAGGCGTGCAGCAACCGCGAAGTGTAAGGGCCGCGGAGATACTTTTTCATCGTAGCGCCGCCACGATGCGGGCCACGCCGGGCTCCACGCTGGCCGAATGAGTCAACGTGCGGAAGACATCTTCGAGCGATTCCCGATGCGTGGTGGCTCTCAAGCTGTCCAGCGACCCGTCGGCGATCAAGCTGCCCTTGTGAATGATCAACACCCGATCGCAGACCTTCTCCACGACGTCGAGAACGTGGGAGCTGTAGAGAATGGTTTTGCCCGCGGCGGCGAGCGACGCGATGAGGTCCTTGATCATGATGGCGGCATTGACGTCGAGGCCGGAGAGCGGCTCGTCGAGCAAAATCAATTCGGGATTGTGCAGCAGGGCGGCGGCGATCAGCACCTTCTGCCGCATGCCCTTGGAGTATGTGTCCAGGCGGCTGGAGCGTTCGGAGGAAAGCGCGAAGGCTTCCAGGATCTCGCGGATGCGCATTTGCAGTGTGTCTTCTTCGACACCGTGGAGGCGGCCCGACAGTTCCAGAAACTCCTGTCCGGTAAGACTTTCGAACAGAGCCGCGGCTTCCGGCACATACCCGATTCGCTGCTTGACGTCGACGGCGCGCTCCGGGAGCGGCAGTCCGGCGACGGACACGGCGCCACGGCCGGGCGCCAGGATGCCGGCGATGATCTTGATGCTGGTGCTCTTGCCTGCTCCGTTGGGACCCAGCAGCCCAACGACCTCGCCGGCGCGCAGTGAGAACGAAATCTCATGCAGCACTTCGACGTAATCGTACGAGAAGACAACCCGGTCAAACGAAACGATGGGCGGCATGCGACTCTCCAGAGCGGCCATTGTAGCTTGCGGCGAGAGGAGAAACCGCCCGCGTTCCATCTGTCAGGCTGATCACATATGCGGCCACAAACCCGGCCCGTGTCGGGTAGACTGAAAGGACGGTTTATGCCGGCACTCACCTCGCTCTGCCGCGCGCTGTCCGAAGCGCGTGAGCACACTGACGATCTGTTCCGGCTGGTCCGGCCGGATTCGCTCTACGAGCGGCCCATTCCCGAACGGCATCGCATCGTTTTCTATCTCGGCCATTTGGAGGCCTTCGATTGGAATTTGATTGCGCGCTATGCGTTGGATAAGCGCTCGTTCCACCCGGAGTTCGACCGGCTGTTCGCATTCGGCATCGATCCGCCACCGGGACGCTTGCCGGCCGATGTGCCCGCGGACTGGCCCTCGATCGCCGAAGTCGAACGGTACAACCAGCGGACGCGCGACGAAATCGACGAGCTTGTCGGCGAGGTTCCGGAGCAACTGCTGCACGTCGCGCTGGAACACCGATTGATGCACGCGGAGACGTTCACCTACATCCTACACAATCTGGATTACGGTCGAAAGCTTGCGCCGATTATTCATCCGATGGCGGAGGCGCAGGGCCAGTGCGACACGCAATTCATCGCGGTGCCGGAGGGCGAGGCGACGCTGGGACTCGATCCCGAGGCGGGCTTCGGCTGGGACAACGAGTTCCGTTCGCATCGTGTTCGCGTGCCCGCGTTCTCGATCGGGAAGAATAAGGTGACGAACGGCGAGTATCTGGAGTTGGTGCGGCAGGGGGCACGCGCGCCCTTCTTCTGGGTGGAGCGCGCCGGCCGCTGGCAGTATCGCGGCATGTTCAACGAATATCCGCTGCCGCTGGATTGTCCGGTTTACGCGACACACGTTGAGGCTGCGGCTTATGCCCGCTGGCGCGGCATGCGGCTTCCGACCGAAGCCGAATTCCACCGCGCGGCATCGCTGGCCGGGGAACCGGACGCGGCCACGGCGAATTTCGGATTTCACCAGTGGGATCCGGTGCCGGTATCGCGCGCGCCGGGGCCGCCGTCCCAGTTGACCGGCAACGGCTGGGAGTGGACGTCCACGGTGTTCGCGCCATTCCCGGGGTTCGAGCCGTTTCCGTTTTACCAGAATTATTCCGAGCCGTTCTTCGATGGCCAGCATTACGTGCTGAAGGGCGCTTCGCCGCGCACGGCGGCGTGTTTCGCGCGGCCGTCGTTCCGCAACTGGTTCCGCCCGGAGTATCCTTACATATACTCGACCTTCCGGCTGGTTAAATCCTGATGTACGCTAGCGCCTTCGACAATCAATTCGCGAACGATGTTCGCGCCGGCCTGACCCGGACTCAGCAGAAGACGCTGCCCTGCCGCTATTTTTACGACGACGTGGGGTCGGCGCTATTCGAGGCGATCACCGGGCTGCCGGAATACGGGCTCACGCGCGCCGATGCCCGCGTGATTCATGCGCACGCCGCGGAATTGATCGACATGCTGCCGTCCAACCTGATCGTAGCGGAACTGGGTAGCGGCACGGGCATGAAGACGCGTCCGATTCTGCAGGAACTGCGGCAGAAGCAGATCGTGATCTACTATCCGATCGACGTATCGGGCGCGGCGCTGATGAAATGCAAGCGCGAGATGGGCAATCTCGGGCTGGTGTTTCCGCTGGAGACGAGTTATCTGGAAGGGCTGCGTACGGCCAGCGAGCGGCGCGATCCAGGACAGACGCTGCTGGCGCTGTTCCTCGGGAGCACGATCGGCAATTTCGAGCCGGAGTCGGCGATCGACTTTCTGTACGCCGTTCGCCAGTGCCTGCAGCCGGGAGACGCGCTGCTGCTGGGAACCGATATGGTGAAGCCGGTCGAGCATTTGATCTCGGCGTATGACGATACGACCGGAGTGACGGCGGCGTTCAATCTGAATATCCTGGGACGGATTAATCGCGAACTGGACGCGGATTTCGATTTGCGGCAGTTTGAGCACGTGGTCCGGTATACGCCGGAATCGCAGCGGATCGAAATGCACTTGCGATCGAAGATGTATCAGATTGTAAGTATCAAGAAGGCCGACCTGATCGTGGACTTCGTGCCGAATGAGACGATCTGTACGGAGGCTTGCCATAAGTTTCGGCCGGAGCAGATCTGCGAGATTGCGCGGACGGCGGGGTACCGGTTGGAAGCGCAGTGGATCGATGCGGAGTGGCCGTTCGCGGAGAATTTGTTGGTGGTGACGTAAAGAGTTTGTTCACCGCCGAGGCGCCGAGACGCCGAGGTTATCAACCGCCTTGCTGGTATAATGCGCGTGCGAGTAAGTCGCTCACGCCCAGACTCGCGGCCCAGTGGTTGATGTAGTTGAAATCCAGGTTGGCGTTGATGGCGAGGATTCCATGGATGTCGCTCCACTGGCGTTCGGACACTTCGCCGCCGTCACGGTACCAGCGGAGTTTCGCGAGGAGGATGTCCTCGGGGGAGACGACCGGGCAGTTCACGATGTCGCCAAAGTATTCAACGTCCTTGGGGCGTGCGCGTTCTAACTGGCGTGCATGAAACTCGCTAATCGCCGGAAATAGATCGAACTTTCCGACGGTTGGCATGTGTACCAAATTGAAGGAGCGGCCGGCGCGGAGCGATTCCCGAATGTAGTCTGGATCCGCATACCAATTACGACCAAGGGACGCGGCGAGAGCACCCACGCTCGCCGAACCCAGGTGGACCACCATGTCGACATCCAGCGTGGACCGGAACACACCGCACGAAGCCGAAGCCACCGATCCGCCAATCGCGTGCGGCACGGCGAGCCGAGTCAGGACGTCCGTCAATTCGCTAAGCGCGCTGCGAGGGCTGTTCGCCATAGGCCCTCCGGAACAAATCATCGCCAAGTGTGAGGCGCGCCATGCGAAGAAAGATCTCGCGATCGCCGGCTTGGGGGTGGCGCTGCCGCATGCCGGCTTCTGCCAGCGACCGCACCATCTGAGACAGCTCAAACGCGCGGCGAATCCTCTGCTCCGGTGTCATGCGCCGGATTCCATCCAAAACGACGCGCCAGGCTTCCGGTGATGTGTCAGAGGGGCACATTGTTACATGATGGCGGCGGGGGGCGCCGGCTCGTTGGGATCGCCCGCGTTGGCAAACGGGATTCGGATCAGGATTAGCGCCAGCACCGCGATCACGGCGACGCCCAACAGGTACGAGGGCTGCTTGAAAACTTCGGGGAGGGTCCAGTCCTGGAAGTTGAAGGTCGCGGTCACGAGTCCGGCGAGCGCTTCGCCGGCGATGAAGCCGGAGGCCACGAGGATTCCGACGTTCTCCACGCGAGCGCGCTGCGCTTCGTTATGGCCGGCGTGCTTGCTGAACGAATCGGCGATCCAGCGCACCATGCCACCGATGAAAATCGCCGACGTGATGGAGATCGGGAGGTACATGCCGATCGCGACCAGCATGGGGCTTTTCACTTTGAACAGGATCATCGCGAAGCCCAGCAGAATGCCGGTGACCACGAGCGGCCAAGCCATATCGCCACCCACGATGCCCTGCGCGAGAGACGCCATCAATCCGGCTTGCGGTGCCGAGAGGGCCTTGTCGCCGAAGCCGGTGCCACCCTTATTGATGTTGCCGTAGTAGAGAATCATCAGCGGGAAGTACATCACGATGCTGGCCGCGACCACCGCCACCAGTTCCGCGATCTGAATGCTGCGCGGCGTGCCGCCGAGGATATAGCCGACCTTGAAATCCTGCAGCAGTTCGCCGGCGACTGCCGACGATACGCACACCACCGCCGCTACACCAAGCACCGCGACCACGCCGCTGGTGCCCGATACACCGAGCATGACCATGAGCAGCGCCGCGATGACGAGCGTCGAAAGAGTGAGTCCCGAGATCGGATTGTTCGACGACCCGATCACGCCGACGAGGTATCCGGAGACGGTCGCGAAAAAGAATCCGACCACGATCATCACGATGGCCGCCGCGATGCCGCCGCCGACGAGTCCCGACAGTTTCACGTAGAGCAGGCACATCGCCACGAAGGTCACGCCGATAAGCGCGAACACTACTTTGGAACTCATGTAGCGCTCCGTGCGCTCGAGTTTTTCCATGTCCGGCGTGCCGTGCGTGATTTCCTGGAAGGCCTTGACCAATCCCGCGACGAGGTTTTTGCGCATCCGGAAGAGCGTGTAACAGGTGCCGACCATCATGCTGCCCACGGCGATCGGCCGCACGATGAACTTCCAAACGTTATTGGTGATCGCCAGCCAGTTCTGGTCGGTTGCGCCCGCGGGGAGGAAGGCCTGCAACTGCGGACCGAGGAAGTAGACCAGCAGCGGAATCATGAGGCCCCACGCGACGACGCTGCCCGAGAAATTCAGCGCGGCCAGCTCGGGTCCGATGATGTAGCCGACGCCGATGAATGCGGGGCTGACGGTCGGGGCCGCGACGGTCGACATGCCGCCGGTGCGGAGTACCTGGGTGCTGCCGAGCGGTCCGAGGCGGAGCACGCTTCTTCCCATTTCTCCGACGCGGAGGATGAAGTCCTTGTCGGGAGCGAACGCGTTGAAGACGCCGCCGAGGTAGACCGCGGCGCCGACGCCCATGTTATAGAAGAGATACTTGGCTGCCTGCGCGCCCGCACGGCCGGCCTTGTGGATCTCCGACGCCGCGACCGATTCGGGGAACGGCAGTTCGGGATCTTCTACCATGACGCGCCGGATGAGCGAGACAAAGAGGACGCCGAGCACCGAGCCCACAATGATCAACGCCGTCGATTTAAGATACGCCGGGTCTTTGGCGAGGGCCCACATGCTGGCCCAGAAGCCGAGTCCTTTGGGGATCATGGGGGCGCCCCAAACGTGCGCGATGAAGAATGCCGGGAGGGTGAAGACCGCGCCGGCCGCGACCGATTCGCCGATCGATCCCGCGGTACGAGCGATGTTCTCTTCGAGGATGGTGCCCTTGCCCAGGCGGAGCACCGCCATGCCGATCACGGCCGCCGGGTAGGTCGCGGCGATGGTCTGTCCGGCGCGGAGTCCGAGGTACGCGTTGGCAGCGCCGAGGATCACCGTCATCACCAGCCCGAGCATCAGCGCCCGGGCGGTGAACTCTTTCATCTTGAGCGACTCCGGCACGAACGGCCTGTGGCGGCGCTCCGAACCTGTTGGGGGCGTCATTGTAGTTTGGATCTTACTTTATCACTCAGCGATTTGCCGTCGACGCTTTTTCCGACGAGTTTGGCCTGCACCGATTTCATCACGAGGCCCATTTGTTTGATGGAGGTGGCGCCGGTTTCGGCCATGGCTGCGTCGATGGCGGCGTCCAGTTCCGCCTCGGTGGCGCCGGCCGGGAGATAGCTCTCGATGAGGGCCTTTTCGGCATCTTCTTTGCCGGCCTGCTCGGTGCGTCCGGCCTTGCGGAACATGTCGGCGGCGTCGATCCGCTGCTTGATGAGCGATTTGAGAATCTGCATCTCCATGGCTTCATCGATGGGCTTGAGCGAATCGACTTTCTGTTTCATCAGGGCGGCTTTGATCATCCGAAGCGCGCTGAGGCGAGCTTCGTCCCGGCTCTTCATGGCCGCCACCATGTCCTGCTGCACTTGATCGATAAGGGGCATGATGACTGTATTATACTGTCACCGTGATATCCTAGAACTGGGATGGAACTCTATGCGCTCGCCCGTGGAGGGCGAACGACCTTTGTTTTGGGTCGGATCTGCGAAACGGCACCTGCTATGATTCCCGGAGACCGTTAAAGATGACATGGGTACCGCGCTCAGCGTCGCTCAGTTTGGCGGCAAGCACCCCGCTGCGAAGCCCTGGAAGGGAGCCGGATCGGGAGTATTGGAGATCAGCCAGAATCACGACGGAAATACCTACCTGGAATCTACACGGTCCATTTCCGCCAAGCGGTTTATATATTGCACTGTTTCCAGAAAAAATCGCACAAGGGCATTGCGACACCACGGCCAGAACGTCGAACTCGTCGCTGAACGATTGAAACTGGCACGGGCGGACTACGAGGACCGATATGTCAAAAACAAACCCAGAGCGTAGCGAAAGGATCGTCCAGAGTTCCGGGAATGTGTTCGCCGACCTTGGCCTGCCGAATGCGGCCGACCGCCTAACCAAGGTCCGCCTGGCCACGGCGATCAACAAGGTCCTGGCGCGACGCGGATTGCCCCAAGCAAAGGCGGCCGAACTCTTGAAAATTAATCAGCCCAAAGTCTCGGCGCTATTGAATTATCGCCTGCAGGGTTTTTCCGTCGAGCGGTTGATGCGGTTTCTCACCCTATTGAATCAGGACGTGGAGATCGTCATCCGCAGCAAGCCTCGCAGTCGTCGTGCCGGGCGACTGTTTGTGACGGCGGCTTAAGGGGAAACATTGATTGTGCCAGGTCACTTCGAGGTCGTGATTGAGCGCGATGAAGACGGGTACTACGTCGCGTCAGTCCCGCAGTTGCCTGGATGTCACACGCAGGCCCGGTCTCTCGATGAGGTCGGAGTACGAATTCGTGAGGCAATCCAATTGTGCCTCGATTCACTTTCGCGGCCGATGGAAGATGTCGGGTAGGAACTCGCGGATGACGTTCGAGCCGGCCGTTGACGCGAACGAGATCGCGGCATTCTCCGCGATGTTGCCCGGGCCCTTCCAACCAGGTGGACCCCAGATACTGGAGAGGGCGCTTGCGGCGATGACGCCGCTGGTGCCGGAGATGGAAAACGTGTCGCGGCCATCGGCATGCCGAGCAGTGAATGTGGCTACGAGCGCGTGACGCGTGCGCGCCCAGAATCCTGAGTCGCGGGAAGCGAAGTAGCGTGTGTCCTCGCCGAGGGGCAGCGACATGCCGTAGGTGACCGTCTGGCGGATCCCGTTGTACGCAAGATTGCTGCCGAAGCGTTTGCCGAAAGCCTCCCAGCCATAGCCCCACTCTTTGGGCCAATTCGCCCACTGGCCGATGCCGGCGCCGGCCGCTTCGCCGAGCAATGGGACAGGACCCAAGGTGCTCATGAAGAATTCGCTGGCGCGCTCCGGGCGGCCGCTCTCCTGCGATGGCGCGGGAGCGATCCACGAAAACACCGTCTGGCCCAACGCCAAGTGCGCCAGACCGAACAAGAGGGCAAGTTGTGCAGCGCGCATCATCAACGACCGACGTGCACAGAGATGGCCTTCGTGACGATCCGCACAGAGCCCATCCTCGCTCCTGTTTGGTATGCTGAAATTCTAGCCTCCAACACCATGCACATCAGAAAACAACGTTTGTTAACTCCTGGCCCGACCCCTCTCTATCCTCCTGCGCTGCACGCCATGATGGCGTCGGACGTACACCATCGCACCGAGGATTTCCGCAAATCGTATCGCTCGTGCCTTGCCGACCTCAAAGAGGTGATGGGCACCTCCGGCGACGTGCTGATGTTCTGCTCGTCCGGCACCGGCGTGATGGATGCCACCGTCTCGAACCTGCTCTCGCGCGGCGACAAAGTGGTCGTCTGCGTGGCGGGAAAATTCGGCGAGCGGTGGGCCGAGATCGCCAAGGCCTACGGCCTGGACGCGAACGTCATTACGATGCCGTACGGCCAGGTGGTCTCTCCGCAACAAGTGCAGGAAGCGCTCGACAAGGAGCCGGCCACGAAGGCTGTGTTCATTCAGGCGTCCGAGACCTCGACCGGCGCGGCGCACGACATCCGCTCCATCGCGGCGATCGTGGGCAAGACGCCCGCCATTCTGGTGGTCGACGCGATCACCGGACTCGGCACCATGCCGCTCGATATCGACGGCTGGGGGCTCGACGTGGTGATCGGCGGATCGCAGAAGGCCTTCATGATTCCGCCGGGACTGGCGTTCCTTTCGATCAGCGCGAAGGCGTGGAAGCTCGCCGAGACCGCCACTCTGCCGCACTTCTACTTCAACTTCAAGAAGGAGAAGAAGAGCGGCGATGCCGGCGAGTCGAGCTGGACACCGTCGACCGCGCTGATTCTGGCGATGGCCGAAGCGCTGCGGTACGTTAAGTCGATCGGGATGGCGAAGCTCGTCGAGAACGCCGAACTGCTGGCCGAAGCGACTCGCGCCGCGGTGCAGCGACTCGGGCTGGAACTGTTCTCCGCGTCGTCGCCGGGCTCTTCCGTGACGGCTGTGAAAGCCCCAGCCGGCATGGATTCGAGCGTGATCGTGAAGGAATTTAAAACGCGCTTCGGCGCTGTGATCGCCAATGGACAGGGCTCGATGAAGGGCCAGATTTTCCGCATCGCGCATCTGGGGTATTTCGATTTCGCCGACCTGTTCGCGGTAGTCGCCGCTCTCGAAATCATCTTGAACGCCAACGGTTACAAAGTGGCGTATGGGACCGGCGTCGCCGCCGTGCAGGAAGTTTACGAACGCGCCGCGGTGCAAGCTCAGACCGTGAACGCCTAAACGAGAGCCATGAACATCCTGATAGCCGAGCCCCTCGCTCCGGCCGGGGTCGAGTTGTTTCAATCCCAAGCCGGCTGGAATACCATCGTCTCTAATCCCAAGGAATTCGCCCAACACCTGGCGGTCGCCGACGCGCTTCTGGTGCGCAGCGCCGTGCAGGTCGATCGCGCGCTGCTGGCGAAAGCGCCACGGCTGCGCGTTGTGGGGCGCGCCGGCGTAGGCGTGGATAATGTCGATCTGGATGCGGCCACATCGGCCGGCGTCCTGGTGATGAACACGCCGGGCGGCAATGCCATCTCGGTGGCCGAGCACACGCTCGCGCTCATGCTGGCTATGGCGCGCCACATTCCGCAGGCCACGGCGTCCACGCGCGCCGGCAAGTGGGAAAAGAAGAAGTTCATGGGCAACGAACTGCGCGGCAAAACGCTGGGCATCGTGGGGCTCGGCAGCATCGGGCGCGAGGTGGTGAAGCGCGCCGCGAGCTTCCAGATGCGCATCGTCGCGCACGACCCTTACGTCACCAGCGCGATCGCGCAAGACATGAATGTGGAACTCATGGACCTGCCGACGCTGTACGCGCAGAGCGATTACATCACGCTGCACGTGGCCGCTACGCCGGAGACGCAGGGCATGCTCTCGGATGCGGCATTCGCGCGGATGAAGAACGGCGTGCGCATCGTCAACTGCGCGCGCGGCGAACTGGTGGACGAAGCGGCGTTGCAGTCGGCCATAGCGACGGGCAAGGTCGCGGGCGCGGCACTGGACGTGTTCGCGGCAGAACCCGTGAAGGCGGACTACCCGCTGCTCGCGTCGGACTGCGTGCTGGCGACGCCGCACATCGGCGGGTCGACGGAGGAGGCGCAGGAGATCGTCGGCGTGCGGATCGCCGAGCAAGTGGTCGAGTATCTGAAGAGCGGCGTGGCGATCAATGCGGTCAATATGCCGGCGATGTCGCCGGAGCAGTATCATGCGCTCGGTCCGTACCTGACGCTGGCGGAGCGGCTCGGCAACTTTGCGTCGTACATCTCGTCGGGGAATCCGCGCACGTTGCGCATCACGTACTTCGGGAAGATCGCGGGCAACAGCACTTCCCTGCTGCGGAATGCGGCGCTGGCAGGAGTGCTCAGCCGGTCGACGGAGTACAAGGCGAATTTGGTGAATGCGATGCAGATTGCGGGGCAGCGCGGGTGGAACATCGCCGAGACCCACGAAAAGCGCAGCGTGCATAGCGATTCGATTCGGTTGGAACTGGAGACCGACACGGGGCTGACGAGCGTGGAGGGCGCGGTGTTTCTGGAGAAGCCACGGCTCACGCAGGTCGACGGGATTCTCTGTGAGGCGGCGCTCGCCGGGTTCGTGATCTTCACGAAGAATATGGACGTGCCGGGTGTGATCGGGCACGTCGGGACTGTTCTTGGGCGGAACAGCATCAATATCGCAAACTTTTCGTTGGGACGGCGGGAAGGCCCGGCGGGTCCGGGGGAGCCTCTGGAGGCGGTGGCGGTGGTGTCGACGGACGGTCTCGTGCCGGACTCGGTGCTGTCGCAATTGAGGGAGAATCCGGCGGTGCGGTTTGCGCGGTCGGTGGAGTTTAAGCAATAGGGGTTTTCTCACCGTCGAGCATCTTGACTGGCGAGGTCCAAGCCGGCCAGAGAATCGGCTCAAGCGAAGGCCAGCAACCCCCTTTGTTTCCAATAGCCCGAAGTTTTGTTTCTTAGGAGACGCAGAGAACGCCGAGGAAACGGCGAGAGGACTTAAAAGACCCCTCTCTTATGTTCGGGGCTCCGATCGGGGCGTAAGACAAAAGCAGCGGCCGAACAAACACGGCGATGCCTTTTCGGCGCGCCATGCGCCGGTAATAGGCACCCACAGCGTTATTGGCGATCCGGCGATTGGATCGCATTGGCTCACGATTCCAAAAACTCTTCTCAGTTTAGACACCAAAGGCGCAAAATAGGCGGTGGCGCAAAATCGGCTGGAATCACACTTCTATTTTGACGGAAAGGGGGTTGGCTGCCAATCGCTCCCCCACCGCGACGGCGTTGGTCCCATTCTGAACTTCAATGTGCCGCCTGACTGAATCTGCTCCCAGGTGATGAGCGGATCCTTCAGGGGTTTCCCACCGAACGTCGCAGACTGCACGTACAGATTCCTGACTGAGACATTCCCGGCTTCCACCTGGAAGGTCTTTCCGCTTTGAAGCCTGATGCTCATGCGACGGTACATCGGACTGCCGATCATAAATTCTCCACTCGCCGGATTGACCGGGTAGAAGCCCATTGCCGTGAATAGCAGCCAGGCCGACATTTGTCCGCAATCGTCGTCGCCATCCAGTCCGCCCGCATCGTAACCATATTCGGCTGCGGCGATCTCGCGCACCTTTGCCTGCGTCTTCCAGGGCTGTCCCGCGAAATCGTAGAGGTATGCGTAGTGGTGGCTCGGCTCGTTGCTGTGCACGTTATGCCCACCGCTGAAGTGAGCATCCAGCTTCGCCGCGTACGCCTCTCTACCGCCCATGAGCTGGATGAGTCCCGCCTGGTCGTGCAGCGGCGACCACGTGTATACCCAGGCATCGCCTTCGGTCCAACCCGCTACCGAGCGGTTTTCGTTCGTATCTTGCGAGCCGCCGAGGGGCGCCCACCGGCCGTCGGATGTCTTGCCATTCATCAGCCCGAGTGCGGGATTAAACAAGTTGCGATCGTTCAGAGAGCGGTGCAGAAAATATTCGTAATCCTCTTCGCGCCCCATCGTTTTCGCGATCTGCGCCACGCACCAGTCGTCGTAGCTGTCCTCCAGGGTGCGAGAGGCGGCTTCGTCAGTCTTATCGGTGGGAATGTACCCGAGCTGTTTGTAGTAAGTCAGTCCCGCTCGCGCTTCGTAGGGCGTTCCTTCCTCCCGATCCAGCCAGCGCCGTGTCGTGTCGCCGTCGGGTGGAACCATGGCGTCTTTGAACACCGCCTTCCAGGCAAGTTCGCGATCGAAACCGTGGAAGCCTTTGCGCATCGCTTCTGCGACCAACGAGTCGGCGTGCGTACCGATCATGATATTCGTGTACGACGGGTTTGGCCATTTCGGCATCCAGCCGCCTTCCTGGAAGTTTTGCAGCAGGGCCGTAATCATGCCGTCGATACGCTCGGGCGCGAACAGCGTGAGCAGGCTGTTTTCGGCTCGGAATGTGTCCCAAATCGAAAATGCCGTGTAGCTCTCGCCTGTGTGCACCTGGTCGTCGAAGGCGCTGTAGTATCGGCCATATTCGGAGAAGATTCGCGGGTAGAGCAGGGCGTGATACAGCGCGGTGTAAAGGCGGACTCTTTCGCGATTGGTCGCGCCTTCCAACTGCAAACGTCCGAGTTTTTCCGCCCACGCCGAATGCAGCTTGGCCCGCACCGCATCGAAATTCCAATCTGCGATCTCTTGCCGCAGATTCGCACGCGCCTGGTCGATGCTGAGGAACGATGTACCGACGCGGACTTCAACCTCACCAGCGCGAAACTCGGCAAAAGCCCCACGGCTTACGGATGCGTCCTCCTGCTCAAGGCCATAGGTCGCGGCTTTCTGTGGAATCTGCCGGAACTGAACCACGAAATAGCCTTTGAAATTCGGCAGCTTATACGGCCCAAGGTGCGAATCCATGCGGTGAGGGTTGTAGCCGGTGATCTCGTGGGTTTCCCGATCGACGGCAGCAAAGCCTGGGACACCCGGCCGCGAGGTTTCGACCAGCACGCGCGCGACGCCGGTGCCAGGAAACCTGAAGCGAAATAGCGCGCAACGCTCCGTGGCTGTCATTTCGACGTGGATGCGAGTGCCTTCCGCCGTGCGGAGGCTCACGGCATAATAATCCGGGGCGGCGGTCTCGTCGGTATGCAAGAAAGCCAGCCGGCGAGATTCCGGTGTGGTGCGCAGTTCGCCAGTCTGCGGCATGAGAGTGATGTACCCGTAGTCGCCCATCCAGATGGCCGGCTGATGTGTGCCGATAAAGCCGCTGATCGTGGTGTCGTCGTACTCATACGATGTGACACTGATCTTGTTCTGGCGCGTTTGTGGCGTCCAATTCGTCATTGCGAAGGGAGGGGAGACAAACGGCATCGTCCCGCCGTAGCCGATCCGGCTTTTCTGCGTTCCGATGAGCGGATTTACAGACGCAAGCGGATCGCGGTTAGCGGCGGAAAGCCCGACCGCAAGAACGAGGCAGAGCAAGAAGCGAAGCATGGAGGACCATAGCCACTATATCGAGTTGCGGGACAGAGGACTGTTGTGAGGATGTGGTCGGGTTGAGATTGCTCCAGTGAGTGCAGCATCGATATTTAACCTAAGCCCCTCTGAAAAGCTCCAACTTGTCGAAGATCTCTGGGACGACCTTGCGGCATCGCCGGAATCCGTGCCCGTCTACGATTGGCAAAAGCAGGAACAGCGTTACCCTACATTGATCTCCTGGCGGGACTCCCGCTCGGCAAGGGAAAGTAATCGCCGTTTTCGGCTGCCTATAGAGCCAAGGCTGTTGTTGAGGGGCCTCCCTCAGCATGCCAGACGGTTGAAGACCCGCGCCAGCTCAAGCTGATCGCTGATCGCCATAGAGTAGAATCAGGTGTATGCGCCGCACATGCACTCTCGTCCTGATCGCGGCCGCCCTCCCGATCTGGTCCGCGCAACCCGCTCGCGGACGTCACGGCATGGTGGTCACCCGCGAAAATCATGCGACTGAAGCCGGCCTGAAAGTCCTCCAATCCGGCGGCAATGCGGTCGATGCCGCCGTCGCCGTGGGCTTCTCCCTCGCCGTCACGCATCCTTCCGCGGGCAACATCGGGGGCGGCGGATTCATGCTGGTCCGCATGGCCGACGGCCGCACCACGTTCATCGACTTCCGCGAGCGCGCGCCACTCTCCGCGTCCCGCGACATGTACCTCGATCCGGCCGGCAAGGCCACCCAGGATAGCGTCACCGGATACCGCGCCTCGGGCGTTCCCGGCACCGTCCGCGGACTCGAATACGCCTCGAAGAAATTCGGCAAGAAGCCGTGGGCCGAACTCGTCCAGCCGGCTGTCGATCTCGCGTCCAAAGGCTTCGCCCTCTCCTACGCGCAGGCCACTGGACTCAAGAACGCCGGGCGGACTCTCGCGCAGTTCCCCGAGTCCAACCGTATCTTTCTGAACGGCGGCAAGTTCTACGAACCCGGCGACGTCTTCGTCCAGGCCGACCTCGGCCGCACGCTCGACCGCATCGCCAAGCTCGGCGCGAAGGATTTCTACGAAGGTGAGACGGCGCGCCTCCTCGCGAAGGACATGCAGCAGCACGGCGGCCTGATCACGATGGAGGATCTCAAGCAGTACGTGGCCATCGAGCGCAAACCGATGCTCGGCAAGTACAAGGGTTACGACATCATCACGTCGCCGCCCCCGAGTTCCGGTGGCGTGGGCATCCTGCAGATGCTGGGCGTGCTCGAAGGCACCGGGTACGAGAAGGCCGGAGCCGGATCCGCTTCGGTGGTCCACTACATGACGGAGGCGATGCGCCGCTACTTCGCCGACCGCGCCGTCCATCTGGGAGACGCCGATTTCGCCAAGGTGCCGTTGGCGTCGCTGCTCGATCCCGGCTACATTCGGAAGTTGCGCGCGTCCATCGATCCGGAAAAGGCCACGCCGTCGTCGGACATTCACGGGGCGGTGATCACGACCAAGGAATCGAACGAGACGACGCATTACACCGTGGCGGATGGCGACGGCAACATCGCGACCGTGACGTACACGCTGAACGGCGGATACGGCAGCAAGGTGACGGCGACCGGGCTGGGCTTTCTGTTGAACAACGAGATGGACGACTTCGCCGCCAGTCCCGGACATCCCAACATGTTCGGCCTGGTGCAGGGCGAGGCCAACGCCATTCAGCCGCGCAAGACGCCGCTCTCGTCGATGGTGCCGACCATCGTCCTGAAGGACGGCAAGCCGCTGCTGGCGCTTGGGTCGCCGGGCGGTCCGACCATCATCAATACGGTCCTCGAAGTCATGGTGAACGTACTCGACTTCGGAATGAATGTGCAGGACGCAGTCGATTGGCCTCGTTTCCATCACCAATGGATGCCCGACACGCTGCAGATGGAGCGGGGATATTCGCCCGATACGGTGGCGATTCTGGAGAAGCACGGCTATACTATCCGCCGGGTAGGAGCGCAAGGCGAGTGCGCCGCCATCTTATTTGAGAATGGCTGGCTGAGTGGCGCCGCCGACCCGCGCACCGAAGGCACGGCCAAAGGATATTAAATCTTGAAACATTTTTTATCGACGCACCTGTTTGTCAATAATCGCCTGACTGTCGCGCTGTTGAACCGGATTCAGACGGCTGGGATTCCCGCGGTGGAGATCTTCTGCGCACGCCAGCACCTGGACTATCGCGACAAGGCGCAGATCACTGAACTGGGACATTGGTTTCGCGAATCCGAGTTGAAGCTGCATTCGCTGCACTCGCCCATGTACAACGACACGTTGTGGGGCCGGTCGGGGCCGCATTCCGTCCTCACGATCACCGAGCCCGTCAAGAACAAGCGACTGCCCATGGTGGACGAGATCAAGCGCGCACTCGAAATCGCCGAGGTGATTCCGTTCAAGTACCTCATCCAGCACGTGGGGGTCAGCGGCGAAGAGTACGACATGGCCAAAGTCGATGCGGCGTTCAGCTCGCTGGAAGAGATCTCGTTATTTGCACGCGGACGCGGTGTGGAAGTGCTGTTGGAGAATATCCCGAACGCGCTATCCAGTGCGGAGAGGCTGTTGCAGTTCGAGGAATTGACGCACATTGGCCTGAATTATTGCCTCGACGTGGGCCACGCCAACATGAACGAAGGCGTCGCCGCGGCCTTCAATCTCATGAAGGCCAAGATCCGCTCCACGCACATCCACGACAACAACGGTAAGGACGATGTCCACCTCTTCCCGATGATTCACGAAGGCGGAACGGTGAATTGGAAAGAAACGATGGCGCTCCTGCGCAGCCGCGAAGATCAATTCCCGCTGCTCATGGAACTCAAGGACAGGCCGGACACGACTCATCCCCTGGAAACGGCCCTCCAGTCGTTCGAAAAACTGGAAGCCGTGGAGTAGTTCCCGGCGCCCCTGCGGTGAATATCCGTTCGCGAAGCTCTTATGACCAGAATTACTATTGCCGAAGCCGGTCAGCATGTAGGCGAGACCGTGCAAATAGCCGGCTGGCTATATAACCTCCGCCGTAGCGGAAAGATCGCCTTCCCCATCGTTCGCGACGGGTTTGGACTCATGCAGTGCGTGGCCGTCAAGAGCGCCCTGCCCGAAGAACTCTTCGAGACCATCAAAGGACTGACGCAGGAAAGTTCCATCATCGTCACCGGAAAAATTCGCGCCGAGCAGCGCGCGCCGGGCGGGTACGAGATGGACCTGGAAGGCCTCGAAGTACTGCAGCGCGTGCCGGAGACCGACCCATACCCGATCACGCCCAAAGATCACGGCACCGACTTCCTGATGGATCATCGCCATCTCTGGCTGCGCAGCCAGCGGCAGCACGCCATCATCCGCGTGCGCCACGAGATCATCAAGGCGGTCCGCGATTATTTCGATTCGCACGGCTTCACCCTGGTGGATACCCCGATCTTCACGCCGGCGGCCTGCGAGGGTACCACCACGCTCTTCGAGGTCGATTACTTCGAAGACGAGAAGGCCTTCCTCACGCAATCCGGCCAGCTCTACAACGAAGCGACGGCGATGGCGTTCGGCAAGACCTATTGTTTCGGTCCGACCTTCCGCGCCGAGAAATCCAAGACGCGCCGCCACCTCACCGAGTTCTGGATGGTCGAGCCGGAGATGGCCTACGCCACGCTCGAGGACGTCAAGCGCGTGGCCGAGGAAATGATCGTCTTCATCGTCGGCCGCGTGCTCGAAAACCGCAAGGAAGAGTTGAAGCGGCTGGAGCGCGACGTCACGAAACTTGAGGCCATCCAGGCGCCGTTCGTGCGGATGACCTACGACGACGCCATCAAGATCCTGCAGTCCAAGGGCAGCGAGATTCAGTGGGGCGGCGATTTCGGCGGCACGGACGAGACGCTCCTCACCGAAGACCAGTCGCGGCCCCTCATGGTGGATCGCTTCCCGGCCAGTTTCAAGGCCTTCTACTTTCAACCCGCGCCCGACCGCAATGATGTCGTCCTGGGTGTGGACGTGCTGGCGCCCGAAGGCTACGGCGAAATCATCGGCGGCGGCCAGCGCATTCACGATTACGACCTGCTCATCAACCGCATCGAAGAGCACAAGCTTCCCAAGGAAGCCTTCAACTGGTATATCGACCTGCGCAAGTACGGCACGGTGCCGCACGGCGGCTTCGGTATGGGAATCGAACGGTGCGTCTCCTGGATGTGCGGCCTGGAGCACATTCGCGAAACCATCGCCTTCCCGAGAATGCTGTATCGTTTGAGGCCGTAGGACAATGCCACACTCACGCATATCCATCATCGGGGCGCCGCTGGATCTCGGACAAAGCCGCCGGGGTGTCGATATGGGACCGTCGGCATTGCGCGTCGCCAATCTGAACGCGCGGCTCTCGGCGCTGGGATACGAGGTCGAGGATCTCGGCAATGTTCCGGTCCGCCAACCGGAGGCCTCCCCGGAGGGCCCGCAACAAGCCAAGTACCTGCCGCAGATTGCCGCCACCTGCGAGAGTCTGGCACTGCAGGTGGCGCGGGTATTGGATTACGGGAGCGTGCCGCTGGTGCTGGGCGGCGACCACTCCGTCGCCATCGGCACGGCAGGCGGAGTCTCGAAATTCTTCCACAAGCAGGGGAAGAAGATCGGGATGATCTGGCTGGATGCGCATGCCGACATGAACACGCCGGAGTCCAGCCCCAGCGGCAACATCCACGGGATGCCGCTGGCGTGCATCGTGGGAATGGGGCCGCCCGAGTTGACGAACATGTTCGGGTACGCGCCCAAGATCGCGGCAGCGAACACGGTCATCGTGGGCCTTCGCGACGTGGACGAAATGGAGAAGCCGCACGTCCGCGAATCGGGCGTCCGCGCGTTCACGATGCGCGATCTGGATGAGCGCGGCCTCCGCAATGTGATGCGCGAGGCCATTGAGGTGGCCACCGACGGCACCGCCGGATTCCACCTGTCGCTCGATATGGACTTCGTCGATCCGCAGCATGCTCCCGGGGTCGGAACGCCCGTTCGCGGCGGCGCGACGTATCGAGAGGCGCATTTGGCAATGGAAATGATATGTGATTCGGGACAGATGCTGGCGATGGAAGTGGTGGAGGTGAACCCCGTCATCGACGAGGCGAATCGCACCGCCGATCTGGCCGTCGAACTCATCATGTCGGGATTGGGAAAGCGAATTCTATGAAGCTGAAAATCGCGGTCGTCTACGGCGGCCGCACTGGGGAACACGAAGTGTCGGTGCGCTCGGCGAAGGCGGTGATGGCCGGGCTCGACCCCGCTAAGTACGAGATTATCGAATACTTTATCGATCTGCAGGGCAAGTGGGTGCCGCGTCCTATCGTGCCGGAACCGGGCGCTCATCCAGAGATCGATGTCGTCTTCCCGGTCCTCCACGGCACATTCGGCGAGGATGGCACGGTGCAGGGCCTGCTCGAACTGGCCGGCCTGCCGTATGTCGGCGCGGGCGTGCTGGCGTCGGCCGTCTCCATGGATAAGGAGATGATGAAACGTGTCTGTGCGGAACGTTTGTTGCCGGTTGTCGAATTTGTGACCGTGTTCCGCGGCGACGAGGGCGCCGCCGCGAAGGCCGCCGCGCTGCCGTATCCTCTGTTTGTGAAGCCCGCCAACCTCGGCTCCAGCGTGGGCATCTCCAAGGCGCACGACCTGGCCGAACTGGAGAAGGCCATCGAGTTCGCCGCGCAGTTCGATTCCAAGGTCATCATCGAGCGCGGCATCACCGGGCGCGAACTGGAATGCGCCGTCCTGGGCAACAACGCGCCGGTGGCTTCCCTGCCCTGCGAGATCCTGCCGTCGCGCGAGTTCTACGACTACGAGGACAAGTACCTGCTCGACAAGGCGCAGACCAAACTGCCCGCCGAGTTGCCGGAAGAAACCACGAAGGAATTGCGCCGCCTGGCCGTCGAGTGCTATCGCGCCGTCGGCTGCGAAGGCATGGCGCGCGTCGATTTCCTGCTGGAGAATTCCACGGGCAAGCTGTACATCAACGAGATCAACACCATCCCCGGCTTCACGTCGATCAGCATGTATCCGAAGATGTGGGAATACAGCGGCGTGCCGTTTGGGGCACTGCTGGATCAGTTGATCGAACTGGCTCTCGACCGCCAGAAGCGCCGCGCGGCGACCAGGTTCGCGCGGTAACGGCGCGGAACTTGCACCCACAAATGCCGGGTGTTAGCGTCGTTACTCAATGGGATCTTTAGTCTCCGATAGGCTCATCGCTGCCGTAAACAACCGGTACCCCGCCGAGTTTCCGATGACGCCGCTCGTCCCCATACAGTTGTCGGCCGAAGTGCCGATCATCTGGTGCAAGCTGGAGTTTCTGAATCCCAGCGGTTCCACCAAAGATCGCATCGCGCGCCACATCCTCGGGAAGGCGCTGGAGCGAGGGGATGTGAAGGCAGGCGGCATCGTCATCGAGGCGTCCAGCGGATCCACCAGCATCTCGATGGCGCTGGTCTGCGCGCAGCTCGGCCTGCGGTTCATTGCGGTGCTGCCTGAGGGCGTCAGCAGCGAGCGTGTCCTGATGATCCGCGGGTATGGTGGCACCATCCACTTCAGCAGCAAGAATGGCGGCAT
>Ga0105240_10001929_pt1 | contig 34458 bp, 23 predicted proteins | sample KBSC54metaG_FD_80426 | JGI IMG/M metagenome (GOLD analysis project Ga0105240, IMG submission 80426) | Corn rhizosphere microbial communities from Kellogg Biological Station, Michigan, USA - KBS C5-4 metaG | ecosystem: Host-associated > Plants > Roots > Rhizosphere > Soil | place: Michigan, USA... | reverse complement strand
GCCAGATACACCTCGCCCATCCCTCCGCGGCCCAGCAGGTGCAGGACCGTGTAACCGCCAATCTGCTGGCCTGCGCCGATCATGAATCCCGGCCGTCAAGTATCCGGGGAAACGCCGGCCGCCGCAAGACGACCGGCCGGCGCGCCCGCGCGACCTCACCCGGTGGATTCTCGGGCGGCCGTTCCCGGCCGCCGATCCTCAGGGCGTCAGCTCGACGTCGTCGAGCCAGATGTCGAAGGTGCCGACGTTGGCCTGATCGGCCGAGCCCGATATGCCCTGCACGAAGTACGTGTACTTGAACTCGATGGCGCTCGTGGCGGTCAGATCCTCGGTGGGGGCCGCGCCGAACTCCATCGACAGCTGCGACAGCGGGATCACGACGTGCGCCCAGCTGGTCCCCAGCGGAACCGGCTGGCCCCAGCGGGCCCCGGACGCCGGATCCACCGCGGTGGCCACGTTGACACGAAGGTAGGTGGCGCGATCGGCCAGCGCCCAGAATGAAATGCTGCTGAACCCGGCCAGGTTCACCGGCGCGGCGAACTGCGCCACCAGGCTGGCGCTGGCGTTCGAGGCCTGGGTGAAACCGGCGCCGGACAGCTCGATGGCGCGCGTGCTCTGGGCCAGCGGCCCCGACATGTCGGCGGCCGGCAGGGGAGCGGTCTGCGCCAGCGCCCCGGCGGGGGGCGAGATGGTCGCCGGCGGCGAGCCGGGGGTGAAGACCATCTGCCACGTCCCGCCCGCCCAGCCGGTCGCGGGCGCGCACAGGCTGCCGTCGCCGTCCTCCATGTCGTCGACGACGGTGCTGACGCCGTCGGCGGAATGGCACCACAGCGACGAGCGGGTCCCCGTGTGCGGTTCGACACACGCGCCGCCCAGCAACGCGGGCAAGACCAACGCCGCCAAGCGCATGTTGGCTCCTACCCCGCGAGGCACCTGGCGCTTGTATCCCGCCCGCGGGCCAGCGGTCAAGGTGCTCCCGTGACGCCTGCCCACGGCGGCGTCAACTTGAGCGCGCCGCCCGCCTTCGATATCCTGCCCCGCCTAATTGTCTTTGCCCGGCTTGGCACGCGCTGCCGGCTGGGTGACCACTAGTTCATCGGAGGGTCCCGTGGGGCATCTACTTCGTTCGAGGGCGGTGGGAATCATGGCCCTGGCCGGGCTGGTGGCGTCGGTTGGCTGCGGAGGCGGCAGCAGCAATCCGCCGACCTCGTCAGGCGGCGCAGGCGGCGGGATCGCGATGATGGTGGGGGGGATGGGCGGCACCGTGATCGTGCCGGGATCGGGCGGCAACGGCGGCGCGGCGCCCTCGGTGGCGCTGCTGGTCCAGCCCAGCACCGTGACGGTGAACGAAGGCGGGATGGGCGTCCCCTTCGCGGTCAGCCTCAGCGCGGCCTTTCAGTCGCCGATCAGCGTCACCATCACCTCGGCGAACCCGGCCATCGCGACGACGCAGGAGCAGGTGGTCGTGTTCGACGCCAACACCGTCGGGCCGAAGATGATCACGATCCTGGGCGTGCAGGACAAGAACACCGTGAATGACACCACGGTGGTGACGCTGACCGCGCCCGAGGCGGCCACGGCCGTGGTCCAGGTGAACGTCATCGACGACGACACGCAGGCGATGCTGGTGACCCCGACGCAGATCTCGATGCTGGAAGGGTCGTCCACGCAGATCGGGGTCCGGCTGGCCTTCCAGCCCGTCACCACCACCACCGTGACGCTGACCGATGACAACGCCGCCAAGCTGATGCTGACGCCGGCGACGCTGACCTTCGACGCCAGCAACTACGACGTGCCCCAGCAGGTCACCCTGAACGCGCCGCCCGACCTGGACCAGATGGACGACCTGCTCACCGTCACCGCCACGTCGCCCGACGTCGTGACGGCGTTCAACGTCCCCGTCACCATCATCGACAAGGACGTGCTGAACCTGGACGTCTCGCCGCCCTCGCTGACGGTGCAAGAGGGCTCGACCACGCCGGGCGTCGTCATGGTCAAGCTGACGAAGCCGCCGGCCGCGGACCTGGTCGTCAGCGTGATGCCCTCCAACGCCGCCAAGGTCAGCGTGGGCGCCCCCACCCTGACGTTCACGGCGGCCAACTACAGCACCGCCCAGCTGGTGAACGTGCTGGCCGTCGCCGACGACGACACGAAGGACGAGAACGAGATGGTCACGTTCGCGGCCCCCTCGCTGACCTCGCGCAGCGTCCAGGTGAAGGTGCACGACAACAACACGCAGAGCATCGTGGTCACCCCCACGCCGCTGAGCGTGAACGAGGGGGGCAACACCACCTTCACCGTGCGCATGGCCTTCGATCCCGGCATGGCCATCGGCGTGAACGTGTTCTCGTCGAACACGTCGAAGGTCACGCTGGACCAGTCGACGCTGCTGTTCAACTCGACGAACTACAAGACGCCCCAGACGGTCACCGTGACCGGCCAGCAGGACCTGGATCTGCACAGCGAGATGGCGACCATCACGCTGCTGTCCTCCGCCGCCGACAGCGTGACGGTGCCCGTGACGGTCATCGACGACGACGTCCAGTCGATCAAGCTGTCCTACGGCTCGGCGCCCGGCGTCCTGAACATGCAGGAGACGCAGAAGAACGGCTCGCCTTCCACCGCCACGGTGGGCGTGTCGCTGGCCTTCCAGCCGGACGCGAACGTCGTGGTGTCGATCCTGTCGTCGGACGCCGCCCGCCTGAAGCTGTCCAGCACGCTGTTTCAATTCTCGGCCAGCGACTACGCCACGCCGAAGATCGTCACCCTGACGGCGGCCCACGACGACGACACGTTGAACAACGACGAGTCGGTCACGTTCACGGGCGACAGCCTGCCGGTCGCGGCCGTGCTGCCCGTGCACATCACCGACCTGGACGTGCAGAACTTCGTCATCACCCCGGTGGCCGGCATGCCCACCCTGCCCGGCATCATCAACGAGAACGCCTCCACGCAGTTCACGGTCAAGCTGGCCTTCGCCCCCGTCGCCCCCGTGACGGCGAACATCACCTCCGACAACCCCGCCGTGGTCGTCACGGTCAGCCCCACCAACTGCGTGCTGGCCACCGAGACCGCCTCCTGCACCGTCTCGGTGATGGGCATGAAGGACAACGACACCGTCGACGCGACCGGCACGGTGACGGTGGCCGACGCCGCCAGCGTGATCGCCCCCCAGATGCTGGGGGTGACGGTCAAGGACATCGACGTGCTGGCGCTGCTGGTCAGCGCGGCGAACCCGATCATCGTCAACAACGACGGCAGCGTGACCGGCACCTTCCAGGTCAAGCTGAGCAACGTTCCGCCCGTGGGCGTGTCGATCCTGATGACGCCGTCGGTGGGCAACACCATCACGCTGAATCCCGCCAGCGGCTTCGCGCTGACGGGGACCGACGCCACCGTCGATCACCCGGTGACGGTCACCGGCGTCACCGACTACTCGCTGCAGACCACGTTCCTGACCATCGACGTCAGCGCCGTGAACGCCTCGACCCTGGCGCCGCTGACGGGCGTGGCCGACAAGTTCATCACCGTGCGCAAGGACAACGTGAACCCGCTGGTCCTGATCCTGACGGATCCCGCGTGCGGCATGCCGGCCTACCAGACCAGCGACGTCAGCCTGACCAGCGGCTTCCATCCCCTGATGATGACGACGGGCGCCGGTCTCAGCGCCTCCTCGCAGCTGCTGCTGCCGGCCGGCTCGGACTTCACGTTCTGCGTGGGCCTGTCGGCGGTGCCCCCGCAGACGCAGATCGCGTCGATCACGACCAACCTGACGGCCAGCTTCGCGGGCAGCCTGCCCTTCACCGTGTCCGGCAGCGGCAGCAACACCCTGCAGTACCCGACCAGCTCGGCCACCTCGACCCCGCCCATCACCCAGCAGGTGACCGTTCACATCCCGGCCGACAACAACCAGGACAGCGAGACCGGCACCATCGCGGTGAACCTGATGCCGAACGCGACCGCGCGCACGATCTACATCACGTCCGTCAACCAGAACTCGCAGACCATCACGCTGTCGTCGGCGACGGCCATGGTGCACGAGAGCAAGCAGATGGACCCCGCCTCGACCAGCGCCGACAAGCGAACCACGTTCACGGTCAGCCTGCCCTACATCCCCAAGCAGGATCCCCTGGGTGGCACGTACGCCGAGGTCATCACCCCCACCGTGACGACGGGGGCCGGCAAGGTCGTGGTCACGCCTACGTCGCGGACGTTCGACGAGACGAATCATGGGACGCCCCAGACGTTCACGATCACCTCGGTCGCCGACGACGACGCCGTCAGCGAAGACGGGACGAACGGCGCCGCGCCCCGCCCCGTGATCACACTGCAATCGAGCAAGACGGGCACCCCCAGCGCGACGGTCACCGTGACCGTGCAGGACGACGACGCCATGGCCTTCCAGCTGACGGGCGCGCCCTCGAACGCGCTCACCATGGTCGAGGGGGGCACGGCGACGTTCGGGGTCAGGCTGACGGCCCAGCCCCGGGGCAGCGCCACCATCCGGGTCTTCCTGTCGCCCTCGGCCCAGACCCCGCCGGTCACCATCACGGGCGGCGTGACCACCGACGGCACCGGTCAGTGGATCGACTTCAACAGCACGAACTGGAACACCGCCCAGACGGTGACGCTGACCGCGGGGACCGACACCGATTGCAGCGCCAACCCGGCCACGACCATCGGCATCTCGGCCAGCGGCGCGGCGCCCATCCCCAGCTCGACGTCGCTGACGGTCAACGTGACCGACAACTCCGTCTGTCCTTGAGCCGCGCGACCACGGCCAGGGTCTCAGATCTGGCCGTGCAAGCGCGCCCACAGCATGCCGAGCCACTCGTGCTCGGCAAGCTGGAACCATCCCAGGCGATCGCTGTTCGGCCAGGGGTCGACGTTGTGGGGCCAGAAACCGGCGGGCGCCGGGATGACCGTCAGGCCTTGCTTCTCGAACAGGCGCACGGATCGCTGCATGTGCACCGCCGAGGTCACCAGCACGATGCGGTCGTTCCCCACCATTGCCTGGATCAGGCGCGCCTCGTCGGGGGTGTCGTCGGACTCCCCCTCTTGCCGGATGTCCGCCGCGGGAACGCCCAGGGACTCGGCAGCCTGCTGCATCACCGCGGCCTCGGTCGGCAATGCGCCGTAGCCTCGGCCCGACATGATCAGCTTCGCGCCCGGTAGATTTCGGTAGACGCGGATGCCCTCGACCAGGCGCTCCAGCGTGAAGGGGCTGAGCCGCGACGTGGGCGGCACCGCTCCGCCTGTGTCGTCGTAGCCGCCGCCCAGAACGACCACCCAGCGCGCCCCGGCCGCCGCCGTCGCGGGGTCCGCCAGGGCGGGCCGGCGATGGAGCGGTGACATGAACCACTGACTGGTCGGGTACCACGAGCACAGCAGCAGCATCGCCGCGCCCGCCGTCGCCAGCGCCCGCCCCGTTCGCTGGCGAGCGGTCAGCCACAGCAGCGCCAGTCCCACCACGGCCAGCAGCAAGCCCAGCGGAAACGGCATCAGGAAGTAGGAGATCAGCTGCTTCAACCACATGCCCGTGATTATCCACGACGGCGTCGATCGGGGGGCGAGCGCGGCGCTATTCTCGCGCCATCGACGCCCAGACCGCAGACCGCCCCCCGGCCCGCACGGTGCACAACGCCGATGCGCTGACCTGGCTGCGCGAGCACGCCCCGCTGGCCGGCGCCAGCGTGATCACCTCGCTGCCCGACCTCTCCGAGCTGGGCGGGGTGGATCTGGCCGGGTGGCAAGCGTGGTTCCAGGAGGCCGCCTTTCACACCATGAGCGCAGTGCCCGACGACGGTGTGGCGATCTTTTTCCAGAGCGACATCCGCCATGAGGGTTTGTGGATCGACAAGGGCGCGCTGGTGCAGCAAGCTGCCGCCCGCGCGCGCATGCCCCTGCTGTTCCACAAGATCGTCTGTCGAAAGCCCCCCGGGACAGTCACGTTCGGGCGCGCCAGCTACTCGCACCTGCTGGCCTTCGCGCGCACGCTGCGGCCCGCGGTCGGCCGCGCCACGGCCGACGTGATCCCGGACGCGGGCTTCATGCCGGGCAAGAAGTCGATGGGCGTGAACGCCTGCGCGGACGCGTGCCGGTTCGTACGCGCCGAGACGACCACGCGCACCATCGTCGATCCTTTCTGCGGCTTCGGCACGGTGCTGGCCGTCGCGAACGCGCTGGGCCTGGACGCCGTGGGCGTCGATCTGTCGGCGCGCATGTGCCGGCGCGCGCGCGAGCTGGACCTTCCCCCGGGGCTGGTCGGTGGATAGCGACCTGGATTCGCCCCTGGCCGGCGCGGGGGCGCCGGCGCGGCCCATCCGCCCGACCTGCGCGCGCTGCCGGCGGCCCCTGCCCGTCTGCTACTGCGCGCACATCCACGCGCTGCCCACCCGGACCCGCGTCGTGCTGCTGCAGCATCCCCGCGAGCGTCACGTCGGCGTCAACACCGCCCGCATGGCGCACCTGGCGCTGCCGAACTCGCTGCTGCGCCTGGGCCTGGACTTCTCGATCGATCCCGTCGTCACCGCCGAGCTGGCGGCGTCGCCGGACACGTACCTGCTGTTCCCCGGGCCGAACGCGCGCGACGCCGCCGACCTGCCCCGCGACCGCCCCGTGACGCTGGTGGTGCTGGACGGCACGTGGTGGCAGGCGCGCAAGCTGTACAAGTTGAACCCCGCGCTGGCCGCGCTGCCGCAGGTGGCGTTCTCACCGCGACAGGCCAGCGCCTACCGCATCCGCCGGCAACCCGCCGCGTTCTGCCTGTCGACCATCGAGGCGCTGGCCGAGGTGCTGCCGCTGCTGGAGCCGGCCGGCCAGCCGCTGGAGCGCCTGCTGGATCCGTTTCATGCGATGGTGGCGCGGCAAGAGCGGTTCGCGGTCGAGGTCGCCTCCGCCCGCCACCGGCACCTGGGGCCGGCGCGCGTGCCGGCGGCGGCACCAGGCGCCGCCGATCAGGCCATGGCCGCGCTGGCGCAGGCGTGGCCGCGGCTGGTCTGCATCTACGGCGAAGCGAACGCCTGGCCCAAGCGCCAGCGCGACCGGCCAGAGTCCGAGCTGGTTCACTGGCTGGCGGTCAGGCCCGCCACCGGCGAGACCTACGAGGCGGTCATCGCGCCCCGCCGTCCCCTGGCCCCGCCCATCGCCGCGCGCCTGGGTCTGCCCGAGGACCAGCTGCGATCGGGAAACAGCCTGGAATCGTGGCGCCAATCCTGGGCGGAGTTCTCGCGGCCGGATGACCTGCTGGTCAGCTGGGGCATGTTTCACGTCGGCCTGGCGGCGGCCGACGCACTGCCGCTGCCCGCGAACGACCGCTTCGTCGATCTCAGGCAAGAGGCGCCCGGACGCTGGCGGCGGCGCGTGCGAACCGTGGCCGATGCCGAGGCCGCGCTGCTGGAGGGCGGCGTGGCCCTGCCCGAAGCGACGCTGGCGATCGCCCCCGGGCGGCGCGGCGGCCAGCGTCTGGCATCGCTGGTGCGCATCCTGACCGTACTGACCGGCGCGCCGCAAACCTGACGTCGACCGCCCCCGGTTGGTAATGTCGACGCGGCCCGTAGTAAACACCGGGCATGGCGGAGACACGCAGGTGGACGTTCTTTCGGGCGGGCGGCTTCGATCAGGTCAAGCTGGAGACCGGCGCTGACCTGGCGAACATCGACAAGCTGGATCAGAAGCTGTGGGTGGCCCTGGCCTGTCCCACCATCGGCCTGGAGATCGACGGGCGGACGCTGGCGCTGATCGACACGGACAAGGACGGCCGGGTGCGCGCGCCCGAGCTGATCGCCGCCGTCAAGTTCGCCACCGCGAACCTGCTCAGCCCCGACGACCTGCTGAAGGGCTCCGCGACGCTGCCGCTGGCCGCCATCAACGACAAGACCGCGGAGGGGGCGACCCTGCTGTCGTCGGCGCGCCAGATCCTGAAGAACATCGGCAAACCCGACGAGGCCGTCATCTCGATCGAGGACGTCGCCGATCCGGCGCGCATCTTCGCCGACACCGCCTTCAACGGCGACGGCATCATCGTCGATGGCTCGGCGCCCGACGAGGCGACCCGCGCCGCCATCCTGGAGATCATCGACACCATCGGCTCGAAGTCCGATCGCTCCAGCAAGCCCGGGATCGGCGCCGACGAGATCGAGGCGTTCTTCGGCGAGATCGAGGCGCACGGGCAGTGGTACGCGAAGGCAGAGGCAGACGCCGGGCGGGTGTTCCCGCTCGGCCCCGAGAAGACCGCCGCCGCGTTCACCGCCGTCGAGGCGATCAAGGCGAAGGTCGAGGACTACTTCGGCCGCTGCCGGCTGGCGGCGTTCGACCCGCGCGCCATCCTGGCGCTGAACCGCCGCGAGGAGGAGTACCTGGAGCTGGCGGCCAGCGACATGAGCCTGGACGCCGCCGAGGTGGCGGGCTTCCCGCTGGCGCAGGTGGCGCCGCAAGCGCCGCTGCCGCTGGGCGGGGGCGCCGTCAACCCGGCGCACGCCGCCGCGCTGCAGGCGTTCGCGGACGCCGCCGTCACCCCGCTGCTGGGCGCGCGCGAGCGCCTGACCGAGTCCGAGTGGGCCGCCGTGCGCGAGAAGCTGGCCCCCTACCAGGCCTGGCTGGCCGAGAAGCAGGGCCTGCGCGTCGACAAGCTGGGCGAGCCGCGCGTGCGCGCGCTGCGCGCCAGCGCCATGAAGGCGACGCTGCTGGACCTGGTGGCCAAGGACAAGGCGCTGGAGGCCGAGGCGAACAGCATCGACAACGTCGAGCGGCTGGTCCGCTACCACCGCGATCTGTACCTGCTGTGCACGAACTTCGTGAACTTCCAGGACTTCTATGACGGCGCCGAGCCGGCCACCTTTCAGTGCGGGACGCTGTACCTGGATCAGCGGGCCTGCCGCCTGTGCCTGCGCGTCGAGGATCTGCCCAAACACGCCCTGATGGCGGGCCTGGCCGGCGCGTACCTGACGTACCTGGAATGCACGCGCAAGGCGACCGGCGAGAAGATGAACATCGTGGCCGCGTTCACCGCCGGCAACAGCGACAACCTGATGGTGGGCCGCAACGGCCTGTTCTACGACCGCCAGGGACGGGACTGGGACGCGACGATCACCAAGATCATCGAGAACCCCATCAGCCTGCGGCAGGCGTTCTGGGCCCCCTACAAGAAGTTCGTGCGGCTGATCGAGGAGCAGGTGGCGAAGCGCGCCGCCGCGGCCGACGCCGACGCGCACAGCAAGCTGACCACGGCGGCGGTCGCCACCGCGAACGTCGACAAGACCAAGCCGGTCGAGCCGAAGAAGATCGACGTCGGCTCGGTGGCGGCGCTGGGCGTGGCCGTGGGCGCGCTGGGCACGTTCATCACCGCGGTGGTGGGATACGCCACCGGCGTGATCCGGCTGGGGGCGCTGACCACCGTGGCGGCGCTGGTGGGGCTGATGTTGCTGATCTCGCTGCCCTCGGTGGTGCTGGCGTACATCAAGCTGCGCAAGCGCAACCTGGGCCCGCTGCTGGACGCCAGCGGCTGGGCGGTGAACGGCGACGCGAAGATCAACGTGCCGTTCGGCGCGACCCTGACCAGCGTGGGCCGCCTGCCCCGCGGCTCGCGCCGCGATTCGAGCGACCGGTACGCCGACAAGGGCCTGCCCTGGAAGCGGCTGCTGTTCCTGCTGGTGCTGCTGTACACGGCCTACCGCTGGTACCACGGCGCCTTCGACCGCTTCCTGCCCCACCGCGCCCAGTCGCACACCGTGCTGGGCAAGTTCGCGCCGCTGCCCGAGACCGAGCCGCCCGGCTCGGCGACCGTCACCGTCACGGCGCCCTCCGGCGCCGCGCCCGCGTCGGCGACCGCCACCGTCAAGAAGTGACGGCGCCGGGGCGGCGCAGCTGCCCCCCGCGTCGATGATCTAAGCTTCGTCCGTCGGATGTCGAACAGAGGAGGTGGGGAATGATCGTCTCCGTGAACGTCTGGAAGCTGCGACCGGACAATCCAGGCCACGTCTCGCTGCAGGTCGGCGCGGCGTACATGAGCTACTGGCCGGCGGACGCCGCCGGCAAGAAGGACGTGAAGCTGGGGCAGACGCATGACGCCTCTTTCCCGCGGGGCTACGCGACCGACGCGCGCATCGAAGGCCGGCAGGCCGACGAGCGCCGCGACCTGGTGGGGCTCGCCACCGACAAGATGCTGGAGGCGTGGGAGCAGCTGAAGCGCGATCAGCGCCGGTACAACATGGTCGAGCACAACTGCTCGACGGTGATCGCCGCCCTGCTGGAGATCGGCTCCGGCGTCAAGCCGTCGTTCGTCTCCTCGGTCGCCATCGACGATCACGCCAGCAACTGGGCAGAGCGACTGTTCCTGCGGGTGCGCTTCTTCTCGAGCTCGATCCGCATGTGGACGCCGGACGCCGTGCTCCGCTACGCGGACGAGATCGCCCGACAGGTGCGGCCTCGTTGAAGCCGTTCCTCGTCTACGCGCCGGGCTACGATCTCTCGCTTCCCGGGTTCGATCAGCTTCACCCCTTCGACGGCCGAAAGTTCAGCGGCGCCTGGAAGATCGTCGAGCAGCGCGTGGGCGCGGCGTTGCAGCAGTGCTGGGTGTCGCCCGACCAGCCGGCGAGCGACGACGAGCTGCTGCGCGTACACGAGGCCGCCTACCTGCAGTCTCTGCTCTCATCGACGGCCGTGGTGGCCGAGGCGCTGGAGATCCGGGCGCTGAAGCTGCTGCCCCGCGGCCTGGTCGAACGGCGGCTGCTGCGCCCCATGAAGCTGGCGGTGGCAGGGACGATCGCCGCCACGCGGCTGGCCCTGCAAGCGGATGCCGGGGCCGTCGCCATGAACGTGGGCGGGGGCTTTCATCACGCCTTCCCCGATCACGGGGAGGGTTTCTGTGTGTACGCCGACGTCGCGGCGGCGGTGGCGGCCGCGCGGGCCACGGGAGACCTGCGGCAGGACGACGTGATCGCGATCGTCGACCTGGACGCCCACCGCGGCAACCGCGTCTGGGAGATCCTGGGCAAGGACCCGGCGGTGCGCGTGCTGGACGTCTACAACTTCCAGACCTACCCGGGGCTGTTCGACGGCGACGTCGCGGATTTCCCCTTCATCATACCGGTCAAGGCCGGCACGGCGGACGGGCCGTATCTGGACATCGTGCGCGGCGAGCTGCCGCGTTTCCTGGACGGCATGCCCACGCCCCGACTGGCCATCTACAACGCCGGCACCGACATCCTGGCCGGTGATCCGGTGGGCAGGCTGGCGGTCAGCGCGGAAGGCGTGATGGCGCGCGACCGGTTCGTGCTGGAGACGTTGGTCCAGCGCCGGATCCCCACCGTGATCGTGACCAGCGGCGGCTACACGCGCCGGTCGCATCAGCTGATCGCCGAGCTGGCGGTGGCGGTGGCAAACCTCGCCAGAAATGACGGTGCCACGCGGGAGAGATAACCCGCGTGGCCCGGTTTTAAGCTCGGTTTAGGGGTAAAGCGGTGGCGCCGTGGCCGGTGGTCAGCCAGGCGGCAGGATGCCGCGACGGATGAACGTCGGGCGATCCAGCTCGCTGTCTTCGTCGCCAAACTGATCCGTGCCCGCGCGCATGCCGCCCGGGACCGGCGTCCGCCCGCGCATCGCCGGGTTACCCGGCACGGGGGGACGGATGATGGGGCGCTCGCCCGTGGCGGGGCCAGAGCCCCAGTCGGTGGCCATGGCGCCCACGGCGCCGCGGCCCGGCGCACCCAGCCCGTCGGAGAATTCGCCGTCGACGTCCTCGAGGATGTCCATCGATTCGCCGGACATGTCGCCGGCGGCGACGCGCGCCTCCTCGTAGTAGCTGGGCTGATCGGGCGCGGGCGGCCACGGCGCGGTGCCGCCGGGCCCCAGCGGCGACGGGATGGCGTTCGGCCAGACGGGCCGGCCGGTGCCCATCGGCGCGTAGCTTTGCGGCTGCGTCGGCGCGTACGGCTGCGCCGACATCTGACCGCCGATCCCCTGAACGGGCCCGCCCATCCCCGAGGTGGCGATCGGGTAACCCGGCTGCTGCGGCTTGGGAGCCGGCGCGCCCATCGACGGCGAGCCGCTGCCCATGGGCAGCGCCATCTGGTCGTTCGTGCGCCGCGGCCCGGCGCCCTTCGCGGGCGCGGACGTCGGCACCATCAGCTGATCCGCCGAGGGCTGGAAGCCGGTGGCGATGACCGTGATGCGCACCGAGTCGCCCGCGTGCGCGTCGATGACCGAACCGAAGATGATGTTGGCGCCCGGATCGGCCGCCTCTTCGATCAGCGTCGCCGCCTCGGTGACCTCGGACAGCGTCAGGTCGGGGCCGCCCGTGATGTTGATCAGGATGCCCGTGGCGCCGTTGATCGAGACGTCCTCCAGCAGCGGCGAGCTGATGGCCTGCTGCGCCGCCTCGAGGGCGCGCTTCTCGCCCTTGCCCTGGCCGGTACCCATCAGGGCGCGGCCCATGCCGGTCATGATGGTGCGCACGTCGGCGAAGTCGACGTTGATGAGGCCGGGGACCATGACCAGGTCGCTGATGCCGCGCACGGCGTTCAGCAGCACGTTGTCGACCATGGCGAAGGCGTCCTTCAGCGTCATCTTCACGCCCGCCAGCGTGACCAGGCGGTCGTTCGGGATGACGATCAGCGCGTCGACGGCCTTGCCCAGCTCGGCGATGCCGCCGGTGGCCTTCTTCTTGCGCTGCGAGCCCTCGAACGCGAACGGCTTGGTGACCACGCCCACCGTCAGCGCGCCCAGCTCACGCGCGACCTGCGCGATGATCGGCGCGGCGCCCGTCCCGGTGCCGCCGCCCATGCCCGCGGTGACGAACACCATGTCGGCGCCCTGCAGCGACTCGGCGATGCGCGAGGCGTCCTCGAGCGCGGCAGCCTTGCCGATCTCGGGGTTCGCGCCGGCGCCCAGCCCCTTCGTCAGGTGCTTGCCCAGGTGAATCTTGATCGGCGCCTGGCTCGTCTCCAGAACCTGGCAGTCCGTGTTGGCGACGATGAAGTCGACACCGTCGATGCCAGCCTCGATCATCGTGTTGATGGCGTTCCCGCCACCGCCACCCACGCCTACCACCTTGATGACCGGGCCCTTGGTGTTCTCTGCCTCGTTGTCGAATTCAAGCATGTCGGCCGTCTCCCATTCGAGATCGATCACACAGGACGACACGAACCGCCAATTTTTTACTTTTTTCGGCGCACCCTTCCGTCGGTTTCGCCGATACGACCGGGCATGCCTACATCGCCCCCTGTTTTCGTCGCGTTCCGCGGTCGAAATCTGTCCGCGCCCGGTGACGTTCGGGGCGATCTCGGGGTGGGGGACGGCGGCGCGCTCACGGCAGCCGCGCAGAGGGTGTCCGAGTGGACGTTCCTGGCCGCTCGGCGCGCTTCTGACCCGGCGTTTCGTCCAAGGGGACCCGCTGATAGATTGCGTCGCGGAGGAGACCCCATGACCCGGGCTCGGACAGTGGTGATCGCGTTTCTGGCAGTTGGTCTGACGGTGACGGCGCTGGCGCCGCGAACGGCCGCGGCGGCCGCCCCAGATGAAAAGCTGAACGACGAAGGGGTCGAGCTGCGCCGCAAGGGAGACGACCGGGGCGCGCTGCAGGCCTTCCAGAAGGCGTACGACATGACCCACAGCCCGCGGGCCACCGCCCAGCTGGGGCTGGTCTACCAGGCGCTCGGTCGCTGGGAGCTGGCCGGTCCGCTGGTCGAGAAGGCGCTGCAGAGCCCGAATGACGGATGGGTGAAGAAGTATCAGACCCAGCTTCAGGACGCGCTGTCGACGATCAGGCAGCACCTGGCCCGCATCGAGCTGACCGGCGAGCCGGCAGGCGCCGAGGTAATCGTGAACGGTGTTCCCGCCGGCAAACTGCCGCTGCCGGGGGCGCTGACCGTCAGCATCGGCACGGTGGATCTGCAGGTGCGCGCCGACGGCTACCAGCCGGACATCCGGAAGGTGAACCTGGGCGCCTACCAGTACGAGCACATCTTCGTGAGGCTCGACAAGCTGCCCGAGGCCCCCAAGGCGATCGTGGTGGAACATCCCTCCGCCGAAGAGAGCCACGCACCGCCGCCGCCCCCAGCGACGGCCACCACGGAGAAGGAGGCGCCGTCCGGCGTATCGCCCCGGGCAATCGTCAAGTGGTCCGCCCTGGGCCTAGGCGCCGCGGGCGTCGCCACGGGCGTCGTCGCCACGATCCTCCACGAATCGAAGATCAGCGACTTCAACAACGCCGCCGGCGGCAGCTGCCAGGACAAAGGCGGCACCGCCGTCGACGGAACCAACAAACCCAACGCCGACTGCCAGTCCGCCCTCGACGGGGCGAACACCGCCCGCACCTGGCAAATCGTGGGCTTCGTAGCCGGCGGCGCCCTGGCCGCGACCTGGCTGGTGCTGCAGCTCACCGAACCGGACGGGGGAGCGGGAGGGTCGTCGACGGCGTGGAGCTGCGTTCCCTCCGTCACGAATGCCGGCGCCGCCTGCGCAGTGAGGTTCTAATCCTAATTCCGTTAGATTCGGATCAATTCGGGCATAGAGAAGAAGGCCGGCTGCGGCAAGCATGTGAAGACGCTGCCGTCCCGATGGAGATGGAGAATACAAATGAAGCTCACATTGTCGATGGCCGACCTTCGGATACGGCCAATCGTATTAGTCGTTGCGGCCAGCCTTGCGCCCGCGTGCTCGACGCCGCGTCCGTACACCGGAGGCAGTGTCGGTGGCGGTGCAACCGGCGGCGAATCCGGCCACGGGGGTGCTCCAGCATCGACCGGCGGCGGCACAGGGGGAGTCAACGGGTCCGGCGCGGCTGGAGGCACCGTTGGAATGGCGGGCACCGGGGGTGTCGTCGGTACGGGGGGCGTGGTGGGGGTGACTGGTACGGGTGGCCTACTCGGCACGGGCGGAATAGGTGGGGTGGGCGTCGTCATTGGTACGGGCGGCATGGGCAACGCTGATGGGGGAGCCGCGTTCGATGCGCCAACCGACGTCCCCGTGGGGTCGGATGGTCCCGTTGCTTGCACGTCCAGTCAGAAACTTTGCGGCGGGGTATGCGTCGCGCTCGACGATCCCAACTATGGTTGCGACAGGTCGACGTGCGACACGTCGACCTGTCCTGTCGTCAGCCCCGGAGGCACGTTGATCTGCCAGGGGACGACCTGCGTCATCGGCACCTGTCCCTCTGGATCCAAGAAGTGCGGTACCAAGTGTGTCGCCATCAGCGATCCGACCTATGGCTGTGGCGCGACCACGTGTGACTCCTTGGCTTGTCCGACGGCCGGCTCAGGCACGCTGGTCTGTCAGGGAACGGCCTGTGTTATCGGCACGTGTGCTTCCGGAACCAAGAAGTGTGGCGACAAATGCGTCCCCACGGACGCCAACAACGGTTGTGGAGATTCGACCAGGTGCACGGCATGTGCGACGAACGAATCGTGTGTGGGCAGCGGCACCAACACCCAATGTCAATGTGTTCCTGACAACACCGCAGCATGCGCCGGCAAAGCATGCGGTCCGGCTACGAACAACTGTGGCACCCAAATTACCTGCCCGAACACGTGCACAGGGTCGAAGACTTGCGGTGGAGGCAACGCGGGCCCCAACGCGTGCGGTTGTACGGCGGACAATACCGCCGCCTGCACGGGTAAGGCCTGTGGCCCGGCAATGAACAACTGCGGAACGGCCATAACGTGCCCGAACACTTGTACCGGCGTAAACACCTGCGGCGGGGGCGCCGGCGGCGCGAACGCTTGCGGTTGTACGCCCAACAACACGGCCGCCTGTGCGACCAAGGCCTGTGGGCCGGCCACCAACAACTGCGGTGCCACGATCACCTGTCCCAATACGTGCGGGACCACGCAAACGTGCGTCTCTGGTAATACGTGCGGGTGTGGTCTGGGCGCTGCCGCATGCGGCGGATGTCTCGGATGGGACTACGAGGCAGGGACGCAGTTCTGGGTGCCCGGCCTCCCCCCTGACTTGGTGCAGACAGGAGCAAACGGGGCCAAGAGCGTCGCGACCGCGACGAGTCCCGTCGTAACAGGCAGCACGCAATCCCTCAAGGTTGGCATCGTGCTCGACAGTTCGATAGGCCAGAATACGGCGGCGGTCAGCGTTGCCCTCTGCCAATCGGGACAGACCGACGTATCGACCCGGACCATCTCGATCAACGTATTCTTCGACAGCGCTCAGGCGTTCGGCTCCTTGACCTTTCTGCAAGCTCGAGCCTGGGGCGCAACCGCGACCGACAGCTGTAACCTGATGTTTGGGGATCAGATGACGATCGGCTCGTGGCACCAGGCCAGTTGCCAGTTCAGCGCCTCCGGCTCGTACGACCACGTAGCCGTCGCGATTCTGCCATCCCCCGTGTCGTGGCAGGGCACGATGTATCTAGACAACGTCCAGATGAAATAGAAACCGGCCGACCGGCCCCTGGCAACGCCTCCTACCGATCAAGGCGGAGCTGAGGGCACGGGTATGTCGCGTCCGTGCGGCGAAAAACGAGGATGTCGGGAAGCCCCGCACCGGGGCCCTCTTCCGGGTACCGGAAGACCTTCGGTCCGGTGTAACAGTTGACGAGATATGCTCTGAAGTAGCTGTCCTGGACCAGAAACCATGGCGGTGTGACGATGGCGGCCACGCCGTCTCGCTCGATCCGGTCGACGATCTCGTCGCGGGTGATCGCGCCACCATCGATCCAGTTTGGGTTCAAGTCTGCGAGCTCGCCTGATACGCGGACGCCACTCTCTAGCGCTACGGCTGAGACGATCATCGCCTCACCGAAGATGGTGCCAGACGCGGGCATTACGGCATCGTGTGCTACACGATCTGCAACGTCCAGTCGCTGATGCAGTGCCAATTGCCTGTGGAGCAGATGGGGCAGGAACGAATAGGGACGCCCATCCAGGTCTTCCCGGTACGCCCGCGCGGCAGACCAGCCAGCCATGGTCATGCACGCCACGACCGCCACGCCCAGCAGCAGCCGCTGAATTCGGACACGGGCACGCACCTGCGAGGAAGCTTGGCGCGACTGCCACCAGACCAGCGTCGCGTCGAAACCAATCCCACTGAGCAGGGTCAGCAGGGGAACTGCCACCACCAAGTAAAGAAAGGGGGCATCGGCCATCGCCAGCACCACGACGATGTGCGCCACCACCACGAGCAGCATCACCCGAACAGCTCGCGATGACAGAGACGGTGACGCTACGTCACGCGCTGGCGGACGCCTGACGGCCAGGAAGCGCGTCGCGAGGCCGACACCCAGGAGCAAGTAGGTGTGCTCGTACAGCCACGGCTTGAGAGACTCCCACAGCTGCGCGCTGGCCTGCTGCCCGGGTCGGAAGTGGTAAAGGTGTATCGCTATCAGGTCTTTCCACAGGTGACGTCCCCCGAGAGCATACGCGCCCCCGAAAACGGACACGATCACCGCGAGGAGACCGAGAACGAATCGGTACAGGTCCCGGGGACGCCGGACGGCGATCAGTATCGCTACGATGCAACCGACACCGATGCCGTGCTGATCCGCGGCCGCCGACACACCGACGAGCAGGCCCGCCGCCAAAGGGCTCTCCAGCAGGTAGAACACAACCGCAGCGGACACGGCCAGCGCGGGGAGATGAATACCGGAGTAGTGAAACCTGGCGTACGTCTCCGGCGAGGTGAGCGCCAGCAGGGACGCCAGCGCGCCCGCGCGCCACGATACCAGGCGACGGCCGCCCCAGAACAGCAACCCCGCCGTTCCCAGTTGCGCGACGAGCACCAGAGCGCGCCCGGCGAACAAGGGTGAGCAGCCCAGCCTGATCAACAAAGCGAGCGGGAACAGCGTCAGCGGCGGGCGCGCGCTGTCGACGTCTCGGTAGAGCACGGCGCCCTGCGCGATCCGGTTCGCCACGTAGAAATGGATCTGCTCGTCGGTCCAGGACAGAAAATAGGTCGAACGATGGTGCCAGATCAGCGCAGCCACGGCGCCGGCGAACAAGAATGCCCAGATCGCCATCTCCGAGCGCGATAGCGGTCGCCCGCTCTGGTCCGCCTGTTCTGCCGGCGAATGCGCACGGCCTGCGGCACTCCGACCACGACGGCGACTTGAACTGCCCATGAACCGCGAAGGACATTTACCCCATCCAACGGGCGGTCTGCAAGGCGGCGTCGCCAGCAGGCTCGAGAGAGAGGCGTGGGATGCCGTATCCCATCCCGAGTGATCACGAACGACAGCGCTGTTTGCTTGGCGCCAGCAAGCGACTTCACTCTCGGAACGGCGGCGCTGGTATACCCTCCACCAGGTTCTCGTCGGTGTCGTGGACGTGAATACAAGGATGAGCAGACTGGTTCGGCACTGGATGACAGCGATCGTTAACCTGCAGGCGGGACACCATCGCATGCAGAAATACCAGTTGCCTGGCCTCATCTATGACGTCGGCCGCCGCGCGGTTGGCGGCGTCAGGCTGACTTCAATAGAACCGCTCTGTCTGCCGCGACGACTGGCAGCGGCAGCTAAGTAGCACTACTTGATGAAGTAGATGTCGTCGACCCAGACTTCGAAGTCGTTCGCGATGACAGCCATGGTTGCGTCGTCGTGGAGCGCGTTGACCTGAATGGCCATGGCGGTCAGGTGCTGCAGGTCGATGTGGTCGGGGGCGGGCAGCAGGTAGCCGGGGGGGTTGTTCTTGTCCTGCTTGGTGTCGGCGAACATGACGTCGATGCGGCGCCAGGTGGTGTCGATCTTCGTGTCCATGTAGTTCGGGTAGTCGGGATCGCCGAACTTGACCAGGAAGGGGCTGCAGTTGTCCGACTGCACGCCGTAGACGCAACGCTCGGTGTCGCTGGGGTCGACGTGGGTCGCGTTGGCGCCACCGTCCGTGTACACGTCCGGGAAGCTCACCTGGACGTTCTTCAGCTCGCTGGCGGCCTTGATCCAGAACGAGATGCCCTTGTACTTCGAGGCGTCGTACCAGCCCTTCAGGGTCGAGTCCTGGGGATCGGGCGGTGCGAAGTTCGTTCCCAGCGCCGCGCCCCAGATCTTGAAGCCTGTGCCTTTCACATGGAGAGAGCCCGGGCCCGAGCACTCGTCGTTGCCATTGGCGGTGTCGATCCCCGGCGTGGTGCCTTCCGCCGGATCCAGCACGGCCAGGGGACTTCCCGACTTCTCCGAGTCGTCGCCGTAGGTGTAGAAGCCGCCCTCGCGGCCGTCGACCGGATAGATGCCGTTGTCTTCCTTGAAGTCAGCGATCAGGTCATTCTTCGTGCTCAGGCAGTCCGCGCCAAGCATCTTGCCGCCGGAGCCGGAGTTGCCACCAGACCCATTGCCACCGGAGCCGCTACCACCCGACCCGGAACCGCTCCCCCCGGAGCTCGTTCCGCTCGAGCCACCGCTTCCTGGGGTAGAGCTGGGATTGGAAGAGCAAGCGCCTACGAGGGTAACGGCGCCAAGGATAACAGCCACGCGCATCAACAGGCTTCTCGTCATGTGAAACTCTCCGGTTCGGCGATGGGCTAAGTCGATAAGGATGAACGATCGAGGGGCTGAAAAGCAAAACACTTCCGCCGGTATCGCTCCGGCGGAAGTGCTCTGGTGCGACCTACTGCTTTATCAGTGGCTGAAGTTGCCGGTCATGATCAGCAAGGTCAGCATGCCGACGGTTGCGTTGTAGTACGAGTACGGGGTCTTGCCAGTCGAGTCGACGGGCGCGAGGTTTCCGCGCGTCGCCATGTCGAAGACCGCCTGGTAAGCGTCATCCAGGAAGGCCTGGTTGCTCTTGGCGGCCATGGCGCCGACGGCCGCGGTGCCGATGATCGACGCCGAGTTCGGCGCCGCACCGCTGGGTGAGGTGCCGTCCAGGTTGTAAAGGTCGCTGATGCGACCGATGCCGTCCTTGCCCGCGTGGACGTTCGTCGCGAAGAACGTGGTGTTCTTCATGACGTACGTCTGGGCGGCCGCCGTGCCGTTCCAGCAGTAGTCCAGACCGACGCGCATGGGAACACGGTGGGAGTCGTACTGGTAGATCATGTCGTTCGATCCGCCGTTGGAACCGACGCCGGTGCAGTTGTTGGTGCACCAAGCGGGGACGAGCCCACTGGAGCTGGACAAGGCGTTGATTGCAGCGATGCTCTTGTCGGCGACGGTACCCCAGGCGTGGGCGGAGTCGACGGTCGCGAATACCCGGTAGTACGCGGGTGCGAAGTACGAAGGGTTGGTAACCTTCGACGAGGTCGAGCCGTAGTTGCTGCCGCCCGTCGGGAGATTGCTGCCCGAGTCGATGTCCTTCGACCAGATGTCGCCGATCATCGACGCCGCATCCGTCATGTAGCTCGCCGTGCCGAACACCTTGGCCGCCTGGATCAAGGCGAACGCGGCGTCCTCATCGGCGTCTGTCGCCGATCCACCACCCTGCGCCTGACATGTATTCGTACCGCCCTGCAGACACCACGTCATCAGACCAGGCGTGCCACCCGCGCCCTTGTTGTTTTTCCAGAACGTGTACAGCTGATCGAACAACGTCTTGTCGTTCATGTTGACCGCGATCAGCATGCCGTACGCGATTCCCTCCGAGACGGTGTCGTTGCCGTTCTCAGGACGGACGACCTTGCCACCAGTCACGAACGTCGACTTCCACTGGTTGTAGGCCGTCACCAGGAACTTCGCGTCCGCGCCCGCGGGCTTGTTGCACATGCCAACGGAGCCAGCGCCCGTGAGCGGGAAACCCATCTGGGTCGGAACGCCGCTGTCGTCGTCAACCCACGCCACGTCGTCGACCCACAGGTCGTACGTGCCGGGCGTTGAACCGGACGGCTTGGGGAAGCCAGGATCGGGCAGGACGGAGAACTCGATGCCGAGCACGTCCTTCGCCACGAACTTCGGGGCCTGGCAAGGGGCGACGCCGGTTCCGGGTGCCGGGCAAGCGTTCGTCGAACCGGCGGCCGGAACCCAGCGGGGAATCAGCGTACCGAAGGGAACGGTGATCGTCGCCCAGTCGGTGCCGATGGCCGGCGTCGTCCATGGCGACACGAGCATCTGGCCGCGGTTGTTGCGCAAGCCGATCGCGGTGTCAGGGTTGCTCGACGTCGCGTCGCTCAGGTTGCCGCCCTCGGACATCGGGGACGTCTCCTTCGTCTTGATATCGAAGTAGACGGCCGCCGGCGTGCCGCTGCCGGACTTGATCTTGAACTTGATGCCCTTGTGCGAGCTGGCATCGACGGCGTTGCCGAAGGACAGCATGCCCGACTTGGGAGCCGGCGACAGCGTCGCACCGAAGCCCGAGTAGTCGGTCGCCCCCGTCGTCTTGATGTGCAGGGCGCCCTTGCAGGTGCCCGTGCCGTCGGTGGCGGTGGCGATGCCGGTCGGGGTCATCGAGGCCGTCACCGGGGTGGGCATCATGGTGCCCATGCCGATGTAACCGTTCCAGACGCCGCCCTTCGGATTGATCGTGGTGGCGGTCGTCCCCTCCTCGAAGTCGGAGATGATGCTGCTGTCGGCGGGGCAGTCGGGGTTGCCGTTGCTCCCGCCGGCCGCGCCGCCGCTGCCCGTGCCGCTGCCGCCGCTGCCCGTGGTCCCGCTGCCGCCCGAGCCGCTGCTGCCGCCCGAGCTGGTGCCGCTGCCACCGCTGCCCTTGCTGCCGCCCGAGCCGCTGCTGCCGCCCGAGCTGGTGCCGCTGCCGCCGCTGCCGACCTTGCCGCCGCTGCCGCTGCTGCCACCCGAGCTGGTGCCGCTGCCGCCGCTGCCGTTGCTACCACCCGAGCCCTTGTTGCCGCCGGAGGCGCTGTTGCCGCCGCTGCCGTTACCGCCGCCGCCGCCGCCGGACGAGCAAGCGGTCATCTGAGTGACCAGGAACCCGGCGGCCACGAGGGCCAGCGATCGGGATGTGAGAGCTGAACGCAACATCGAAGACTCCTATCGATCAGGCTGCTAGTTGCAGGTTGAAGCCCCGTGATGGGGTGGGTGACCGAAATCCGGACGCTTTTGGGCGCAGAAAGACCAAAGGACCAACAGACGCGAGAAGAAGGCCGGAATCTATAGCATTCCGACTCCCCGGAAAGACGCGATTGTAGCCATTTGTGGGAAAGCCCACCCCGCGGCTTCAACCGTTCGCGGGCGTCCGGGCACCCGGCGCGTCAAACCGCTCCGACATCCGGACGCGCTAATTCCCCTGCATGCGCGGATATTTCACGCAGCAGCTGTGCCCATGCTTACATGTCCGAGAGCCGGACACGCAACGCGGGTTTGGGCCCAGCGCGCATCCCGCCCGTGCGGCGGAGGGAGGCCGCGCGGCCGTCCGGGCCGCGCTTTTCCAGGAAGGGCAAGCCGCTCAGAACGCGTTGCTGAGCGTGCGGCGGATGCGGCCGAACAGGCCGGGCCGCTTCGCGGGCTCGCCGGTCACGGCGTGGCCGTTGCGGCTGAGGCCGTAGTGAACCAGGCCGACCGCGGTCGAGAAGGTCGGCGAGCGCACCACCTCGACCAGGCCGCCCACGCCCTTCGGCATGCCCCGGCGCACGGGCACGCCCAGGATCTCCTCGCCCAGCTCGGTGATGCCCGGCATCTGCGTGGCGCCGCCGGTGACGACGGCCCCCGACGCCAGCAGGTCCTCGCAACCCAGGCGCTGAATCTCGGCCTTCACGAACGAGAAGATCTCCTCGATGCGCGGCTGGATGATGTCGCGGCACAGGCTGTGGCGCGACAGCACGCGCGGGGCGCGCCCGCCGACGGACGGCACCTCCAGCGTCTCTTCCTCGTCGACCATGCGGGCCAGCGCGCAGCCGGAGCGGATCTTGATCTTCTCGGCCTCGTGCGGCGGGGTGCGCAGGCCGAAGGCGATGTCGCTGGTCAGCTGGTGGCCGCCGATGGGGATGACGGTGGTGTGGGCGATGGCGCCCTCGGTGAAGATGGCGATGTCGGTGGTGCCGCCGCCGATGTCGACCAGCGCCACGCCCAGGCCCTTCTCGTCCTCTTCCAGCACCGCCTCGCCCGACGCCAGCGGCTCGAGCACGATCTCCAGGACCTCGAGGTCGCAGCGCGTGCAGCACTTGATGATGTTCTGGGCGGCGGCCGCCGCCGCGGTCACGATGTGGACGCGCGCCTCCAGGCGCACGCCGCACATGCCCAGCGGCTCGCGCACGCCGTCCTGCCCGTCGATCTTGTACTCCTGCGGCAGCACGTGGACGATGTGGCGGTCGACCGGCAGCGCGACGGCGCGCGCCAGCTCCAGCACCTTCGCCACGTCGGTGGGGCGGACCTCCTTGTCCTTCACCGCCGCCGTGCCGGTCGAGTTCATGCCCTTGATGTGGCCGCCGGCGATGCCCACGTACACCTGCGAGATCTCGCAGCCCGACATGCTCTCGGCCTCGAGGATGGCTTGCTTGATCGACGCCACCGTCGAGTCGATGTTGACGATCACGCCCTTCTTCAGGCCGCGCGACGGGTGCGTCCCGATGCCGATGATGTCCAGGCCGTCAGGCCCCATCTCGCCCACGACGGCGGCGATCTTCGTTGTCCCGATGTCGAGGCCGACGATGATGTCCGAGGATTTGCGCGGCATGTGTGCTGAGGCTCCGGGTTTTAAAGCTTGGCGATCGCGTGAGTGCCGGTGGGCGTCGCCCGACGGCACTTTTCGCGGGGGGGAATTCAAAGACCCTTCGCAGGTCCTTCTGAAAAATTTCCTCTCTTGCCAGAGATACCCGTGTTGCGTGCACCCGTCGATTTTTTCACTTCTTCTGCCGCTTCGGGCGCGTTCTCGGCCACCGCGGGCGGCGCCAGGAGCAGCGGCACGCGGTCCGAGGCCGGTCCGTCCAGGTGCATGACCCGCAGCGCGGCGATGCCTTTCGGCCCCAGCTCGCTCAGGACCTCGTCCATGCGGGCCAGCCGCTCCGACATGTCGCCCAGGCCCAGCCGGATCTCGCCGCCACCGTCCAGCAGGAACAGCGAGAAGCCGTTGCGCGGGTCGATGTGGATCTCGGACAGCGCCGGCCGGGCCACGTGGCTGCGGCTCTGGCGCGCCAGGGCCAGGCTGTCGGGGTGCTTGTACGCGGCGTACAGGCCGATCGCTTCGCGGAAGACCGCCTCGCTGGCGTCGCGCACCCCGATGTAGGCCGCGCGCGACACGCCGGTCAGCACGATCAGCCCCTCGGCCTCGTCCAGCGTCGCCTGCTTGAAGGCGTGGCCGGCCTCGTCGATCAGGTACAGCGCGCCGATGACGGCCACGGCCGCCGCGCGCCGCTCGGTGACCTCGATGACCAGCGTCGAGGGCAGCTCGCGCCGCACGCGCGCGGACAGGATCCAGGGATGCTTGGCCAGCCGCGCCGCCACCACGTCCGTGTCCAGGGCCAGCAGCGGATCGCCGTCGTTCACCCCCGCCAGCGCCACCAGCTGCGCGCGGTCCAGGTGCGCCGACGGGGTGACGCGCAGCTCGCGCAGGGCGAAGCGCGGCGAGGCCACGACGTGCGCGGCGACCACGCGCAAGCCGTAGGCGGCGCCCGCCAGCGCGGCCACCGCCGCCGCGATCTTCGCCACCACGACCAGGCGCTTGCCCAGCGCCCGCAGCGCCTCGCCCAGCCACACCACCGGCGAGCGGTTCTCGACGGTGATGCGGCGGTTGCCGCGGCGAAAGCCCAGGAAACCACGCCGCGCGCGCACCGCCTTGGCGGTGCTGGCCTCGCGCGGCGTGTAGCGCGCCTGATCGCGGCGCGCCGGGGGACGCTTGCCGGCCTCGGTGGACACGGGGCGCTTCATGCGCCCGCCTTCGCGCCGGCGCCGCCCAGGCGCGACAGCAGCTCGCTGGCCGCGTGGGTGATGTCGCCGGCGCCCAGCACCAGCACCAGATCGCCCGCGCGCACCAGGTCGCCCAGGCGCGCCACCAGCTGGGGCCGCGGCACGTAGTGGGCGGTCCCCTGCCCCAGCGTCGCCATCAGCTGCGCGCTGGACACGCCGGCGATGGGCGGCTCGCCGGCGGCGTAGATGTCGGTCAGCACGACCACGTCCGCGCCGGCCAGCGCCGGCGCGAAGTCCGCGAACAGGTCGCGCGTGCGCGTGTAGCGGTGCGGCTGGAACGCCACCACCAGCCGCCGGCCGTACAGGCGCGCCGCCGCGATGGTGGCCGCCACCTCGGTCGGGTGGTGGCCGTAGTCGTCGACCACCAGCACGCCGCCCGCCTCGCCGCGGACCGAGAAGCGGCGGTCGACGCCCTGGAACGTCTCCAGCGCGGCAGCGTAGTCGGTGAACGGCACGCCCAGGAAGTCGGCCACGCACAGCACCGCCAGCGCGTTCTCGGCGTAGTGAATTCCCGGCATGCGCACGCGGATCTCGCCCCGGGCCTTCCCCCGCACGGCGATGCGCAGGCGCGTACCCTCGGGCCCGGCCTCCAGCACCTGCCCCCGGTAATCGCCGGCGCGCAGACCGTAGGTCACGTGCCGCTTCAGCAGCTCGGGCGCCAGGCTGGCCGACGTGGGATCGTCCGCGCCCAGCACCACCAGGCCGTAGAAGGGGACCTTGTTGGCGAAGTCGACGAACGCCGCGCGCAGCGTCTGCAGATCGCCGTAGTGATCCATGTGCTCGCGGTCGATGTTGGTGACGACGGCGATGTAGGGGAACAGATGGCGGAACGAGCCGTCGGACTCGTCGGCCTCGGCGACCAGCAGCTCGCCCTGGCCCAGCCGCGCGTTCGAGCCGAAGGCGCGCGCCTTGCCGCCGATGATGGCCGTGGGATCCAGCCCCGCCTGGGCCAGCACTGACGCCACCATCGTGGTGGTCGTGGTCTTGCCGTGCGAGCCGGCCACCGCCACGCCGTCCTTCACGCGCATCAGCTCGCCCAGCATCTCGGCGCGGGGGATGACGGGCACGTCGCGGGCGCGCGCCGCCGCCACCTCGGGGTTGTCGGCGCGCACGGCGCTGGACACCACGACCACGTCGGCGGTCGCGCCGTTCGTGGCGGCGTGCCCGAAGTTGACGGTCGCCCCCAGCGTCTGCAGGCGGCCCGTCACGTCGCTGGGCTTCAGGTCCGAGCCCGAGACGGCGTAGCCCAGGTTCAGCAGCACCTCGGCGATGCCGGACATGCCGATACCGCCGATGCCGACGAAGTGGATGGCGACGTTGCGCTTCCTGAACATCCTATTTCGCCGTCTCTCCCGCGGTGACCCCACCCGGCGACGCCGAGCCCTCGCGCCGCGGATCGACCAACCTCTCCAGCTCGTCGACGATCTCGCGGGTGGCGTCGGGGCGGCCCAGCGTGGCCATGTGGCGTGACATCTCGGTGCGCCGCTCCGGCGCCTCCATCAACTCAGCGATCCGGCTGGCCAGCAGCTCGGCGGTCGCCGTCGGCTGCTCCACCACCACCGCCGCGCCGGCGCGCTGGAACTCGGCGGCGTTGCGGGTCTGGTGATCGGCGGCGGCGGTCGGCAGCGGGATCAAGATCGCAGGGCGCGCCATCATCGCCAGCTCGGCCAGCGTCAGCGCGCCGGCCCGGCCCACCACCAGCGCCGCTGCTGCCAGCGCCGTCGGCATGTCGTCGATGAAGGGCCGGATCTCCACGCGGTCGGCCAGCCCGGCCGCCGCGTACCGCTCGCGCACCCGCGCCTCGTCGGCGGCGCCCGTCTGATGCACCAGGGGGGGCAGGCGGTTCTGCTGCGCCAGGACGGCGGCGGCGCCGACCACCAGATCGTTCACTGCCTTCGCGCCCTGGCTGCCCCCCAGGATCAGGACGTTTCGCGCGACGTCGGCCACCGACCGATCGACGTCCCGCACGGCGGTGACGAACTTGCGGCGCACCGGGTTGCCGAACAGCCGGGTCTTGTTCGCCGAGAAGAACTCCTTCGCGTCCTCGAACGCCACGAAAATGCGCCGCGCGAACACGGCCAGCACGCGGTTCGTGAAGCCGGGCTGGCTGTTCTGCTCCTGGATGGCCGTCGGATAACCCAGCAGCGCGGCCGCCAGCACCAGCGGCCCGGACGCGTAGCCGCCTACCCCGATCACCAGATCGGGGCGGAACCGCTTCAGGATCGCCCGCGACGCGAGAAACGCCTTGGGCAAGCGGCCCAGCCCCTTCACCACGTTGCCCAGCCCCACGCGGTTCAGCCCGCTCACGTCCAGCAGTTCCAGCGCGAAGCCGGCCGCCGGCACCAGCTTCGTCTCCAGCCCGCGCGCCGTCCCCACGAACAGCACCGCGCCTGCGGGCCGCGCCGTCACCTCCTCGGCCAGCGCGATCCCCGGGTACAGATGCCCGCCCGTCCCGCCGCCGGCGATCAGCAGCCGCATCTCAACCACCATCCGAGGCGACCGCGACGTTGCGAGCCGTGTCAGCCGTATGAACGCTGGTCGGCACGGCGTCGTGCTCGGCTTCGCGCTCGACTTCCCGCCCCACCTCCTGACCGGCCTCCTCCGCGACCGGCGCCGCCAGCGGCGCGCGCGATCGCTTCGGCGAGCCCACCTCGACCACCAGCTTGGGACCGCGATCCTTGCGCCGGTTGGCGCCGCGACCGCCCAGCGAGCGCGGCCCCCAGGCGAACATGTCGCGCGGCTCGGGGTTGCGCGCCGAGATGTTCGCCAGCACGCCCGCCATGAACAGGCTGATCAGCAGCGAGGTGCCGCCGTAGCTGATGAAGGGCAGCGGCAAGCCCTTCGTCGGCAGCGAGCCCAGCACCACGCCGATGTTCACCAGCGCCTGGAAGCCGAACATGGCCGAGATGCCGAACGCCAGGTAACACCCGAACGGATCGCGCGCCCGCACGGCCGCCCGCAGCCCGCGCCACACGAAGATCATGAACGTCACGATCACGAACAGGATCCCCATCAGCCCCAGCTCTTCGCCGACGATCGACAGGATGAAGTCGGTGTGCGCCTCGGGCAGGAAGAACAGCTTCTGCCGCCCGTCGCCCAGCCCCAGCCCGGTGACCCCGCCCGAGCCGACGCTGATCAGCGACTCGGTGATCTGATAGCCGACGTCGCGACGGAAGGCCCAGGGATCCAGAAAGGCCAGCATGCGCCGCATGCGGAAGGGCGTGGACACGATGAACTTCCAGCCCACCGGCGCGGCCACCAGCACGGCCAGGATCAGGTAGCTGGTCCGCGTGCCGGCGATGAACAGCAGGCCCAGCGCCACCACGCCGAAGATCACCGCCGTCCCCAGATCGGGCTGCTTCAGCAGCAGGCCCATCATCACGCCGGTGACCACCAGCGGCGGCAGGAACCCCACCGCGAACACGCGCACCTTCTCCGCTTTGCGCGCCAGCAGCGTGGCCAGGTACACGCACAGCGCGAACTTGGCCAGCTCGCCCGGCTGGAACGACAGCGGCCCCAGCCGGAACCAGCGGATGGCGCCGCCCGCGCGCGAGCCGATCTTCAGCACGGCCGCCAGCAGCAGGATGCTGGCGATCAGCAGCGGATAGGCGAACCGCCGGTAGGCGCGATAGTCGATGCGGGTCGCCACCGAGAACGCGATCAGCCCCAGGAACGCGTAGACCAGCTCGCGCTTCAGGAAGTAGAACGCGTCGTTGTACTTCTTGCCGGCGAACACCGCGCCCGCCGAGAAGATCATCACGCAGCCGAACGCCGCCAGGATCAGCACCGAGGCGCACAGCACCCGGTCGATGCCCACCTCGCTGGGGCGGATCAGCCCGGGCACCGCTGGCCGCCCGCCGGGATGACGGCCGCGGCGCAGGTTCGACCAGCGCTCGACCACGCCGCCCAGGGGCGGCGCCACGCCAGCGTCGCCGCGCGCCCGCCGATCACAGCATCGCCTCGGGGCCGACCACGGTCTTCACGGCGCTGCGGAACACCTCGGCCCGGTGCGCGTAGTCGCGGAACATGTCGAAGCTGGAGCAGGCCGGCGACAGCACCACCGCGTCGCCCGACTGCGCCAGGCCGGCGGCCTTGCGCACCGCCTCCTCCAGGCTGGCGGCCCGTACGATCTGCGCGGGCGGCACCACCTTGCCGAACGCCTCGGCGATGCGATCGGCCGCCTCGCCGATCAGCACGACGGCGCGCCCCACCTGGGCGAACACCTCGGCCAGCGGCGCGTAGTCGCCCCCCTTGTCCTTGCCGCCCGCGATCAGCACGACGGTGCGGGGGAACCCCGACAGGGCCGCCGTCACGGCGCCGACGTTCGTCCCCTTCGAGTCGTCGAAGTAGACGACACCGCCCGCGTCGGCCACCAGCTCCATCCGGTGGGCCAGGGCGCGGAACTCCAGCAGCGCGCGCCGCGCCTCGGACGGGGTGGCCCCCACCAGCCGCGCCGCCAGCAGCGCGGCCAGCGCGTTCTCGTGGTTGTGGCGCCCCGTCAGGGCGGGGTTGTGCAGGGGATAGCGCTCGCGGTCGCCGCCGGGCAGGCGCACGCACAGGGCGTCGCCCTCGACCCAGCCGCCGCGCTCCAGCACGCGCGTGGTCGACAGCGCGACCTGCTGCGCCGCGATCCCCTCCGCGCACCGCCGCACCACCGGATCGTCGACGTTCAGCACGGCGAAGTCCGACGGACCCTGCCGCGCGAAGATGCGCGCCTTCGCCGCCGCGTAGCCGTCGAAGTCCGGATAGCGATCCAGGTGGTCGGGTGTCACGTTCAGCAGCACCGCGACGCGGGGATGGAAGGTGTCGACCGTCTCCAGCTGGAAGCTGGACACCTCGACGACGCACATGCCGCCCGGCGCGGCCGCGCGGGTGCCCACCGCCTCGCACAGCGGCTCGCCCAGGTTGCCGCCCACGAACGTCGGCGAGCCGGTCGCCTTCAGGATGTTCCCGCACAGCGTGGTGGTGGTCGACTTCCCGTTCGTGCCGGTGATGGCGACCATCGTCCCCTGGTTGAACCAGGACGCCAGCTCCAGCTCGCCGGTGATCGGCACGCCGGCCTCTCTGGCGGCCGCCATCTCGGGCAGGTCGGGGACGCCGGGGGACAGCACGATCAGCTCGGCGGCCAGGAAGGTCGCCAGGCGGTGGCCGCCCAGCTCCTCGATGGTGCCGGGGGCCAGATTCGCGCGCGCGGCGGCCAGCGCCTCGGGTCCCCGCCGGTCGGTCACGGTGACGACGGCCCCCTGGTCGGCGCACACGCGCGCCGCCGCCTGGCCCGAACGGCCCAGACCCACGATGAGGACCTTCTTTCCCTTCAGCTCAATCACGTTGCACGGCGAAATGCCCAGCGCGGGGCTGGCACCTGAGAATGGCGCAACCGGGGCGAACGCGCCAAAAAACGTCTCGTTACGCCGGGATGTCCACGTTCCGATACGGGTGGACGGCCGGCCCGCACAAGGGGGTGAAAGCCGCTGGCGCGCCCCCGGAATGGCGCTAGACCACGCAGCATGTCGAAGACGATTCTCGTGGCGGGCTACGGCCCGGGTATCTCCACCGCGGTCGCCGAGAAGTTTGGCGCCGAGGGTTTCCAGGTCGCGCTGGTGGCGCGCAACGCAGACAAGCTGGCGGCGGGCGTGAAGGCGCTGGAGGCCCAGAAGATCAAGGCGGCTGCCTTCCCGACCGACCTGTTCGACGCGGCAGCGGCGGCGGCGCTGGTCCCGAAGGTGCGCGACGTCCTGGGACCGATCACCGTCATCGAGTGGACCGCCTACGCGAACGGCGCCGGTGATCTGCTGGCGGCCGACACGGCGACGATCCAGCGCGAGCTGGCCATCGCCACCACCAGCCTGCTCGCCACGGTGCGGGCGGCGCTGCCCGACCTGAAGGGGCAGAAGGACGGGGCGCTGCTGGTCGTGAACGGGGGCCTCGGGTACTTCGACCCGGCCGTCGACGAGATGGCGGTGAAGTGGGGCTCGATGGGGCTGGCGGTGGCGAACGCCGCCAAGCACAAGCTGGTGGGCCTGCTGTCCCAGAAGTTGAAGGGCGACGGCGTCTACGTCGGCGAAGTCATGGTGCAAGGAACCGTCAAGGGCACCGTCTGGGACCAAGGGCAAGCCAAGGTCGACGCGAAGACCGTGGCGGACAAGCTGTGGGACCTGTACCGCGCCCGCACCGAGGTGACCGCGCAGATCAAGTGACCGCGCCCCTCAGCGCAGCTTCAGCGTCAGGATCAAGCCCAGGATCGCGCAGGCAAACGACACGATCCAGAACCGCACCACGATGCGCGACTCGGGCCAGCCCAGCTTCTCGAAGTGGTGGTGGATGGGGGCCATCAGGAAGATCCGCTTCTTGGTCCGCTTGTAGTAGCCGACCTGGATGATGTCGCTGACGGCCTCCAGCACGAACACGCCGCCGATGATGGGCAGCGACAGCTCGGTCTTGGTGGCCAGCGCCACGAAGCCCAGCGCGCCGCCCAGCGCCAGCGCGCCCACGTCGCCCATGAACACCTGCGCCGGGTGGGTGTTGAACCACAGGAAGCCGATGCCCGCTCCGCCTATCGCCCCGCAGAACACCGCCAGCTCGCCCGCGCCGTGCACGGGCGCCACCCCCAGGTACTCGGCGATGTTGAAGTTACGCAGCGTCGTTCCCGCGGCGTAGGACAGCAGCAGGAACGTGAACGAGCAGATGATCACCGGGCCGATGGCCAGCCCGTCCAGGCCGTCGGTCAGGTTGACGGCGTTGGACTCCGCCAGCAGCACGAACACGCCGAACGCGATGTAGAGGCCCAGCGGCAACGACACCGGGAACTTGTCGAAGTTCAGCAGCGGCGGCGCCAGCCGCAAGCGCACGTCGGCCGGCAGGGCGTTGCTGGTGAACAGCCACACCACCGCGACGCCGCCGATGATGAACTGCCCCAGCAGCTTCAGCCGCCCCGGCAGGCCCTTCTTGTTCTTGCGGGAGATCTTCAGGTAGTCGTCGAGGAAGCCGATCGCGCCGAACCCGACGGTGACCAGCAGCGCCAGCCAGACCAGCGTGCTGCGCAGATCGCACCAGAGCAGCGTGGCGGTCACCAGCGCCATGATGATCAGCGCCCCGCCCATCGTGGGCGTGCCGCGCTTGCCAGCGTGGCTGGCGGGGCCGTCCTCGCGGATCACCTCGCCCAGCTGGCGCGCCCGGGCGCTGCGGATGAAGCGCGGGGCCACGATGAACGTGATCAGCAGCGACGTCAGCGTCGCCAGGCCGACGCGCGTCGACACGTACCGGAAGACGTTCGCACCGGGGATGGTGTCGCGGAAATGATGGAACAGATGGAACAGCAAAGGGGGCGATCTGTTTCTACGTCAGCGGCGGCCGGTTGCGAAATTCTGCGCGAGCGCATCGATGGCCCGCTCCAATTTCATGCCGCGGGACGCCTTCACCAGGATCCAGTCGCCGGGGCGCGTCCAGGGCGCCAGCTTCGCCGCCGCCTCGGCGGGATCGGACAGCGCCGCGATGCGGTTCGCGTCCAGCCCCGCCTCGCGCGCGCCGAGCGCGATCTCCGCGGCCAGGTTGCCCACCGTCACCAGCCCCGCCAGCTTGCCGCCCAGCTCGCGTCCCACGGCGCGATGCTGGGCCGCCGCGTCGGGCCCCAGCTCCAGCATGTCGCCCAGCACGGCGAACGGGCGCGACCCGCCTTGCGCGGACGAGGTCACCGTTTCCAGCGCCGCGCGCATGGACGCCGTGTTCGCGTTGTAGCAGTCGTCGAGCACGATCCGCCCGCCGATGTCCCGCGCGTGGGAGCGATGGGGCGGCAGCTCGGTGCCGGCCATAGCCTGCGCGGCAGCGGGGATGGGCAGGCGCAGGGCCGCCGCCACGCCCAGCGCCGCCGCGCCGTTGCGGGCGTTGTGCAGGCCCGACAGCGGCAGCCGCGCCACCACCGGCTGGTGGTGGACGGCGTAGCGCACCACCAGGCCCGCGGCGCCGGCGGGCTGCGCCTCGATGATGGTGACGTCCTTGGGGCCCGGGGCGCCCCCGTCGAAGCGAAGCTTGCGCCGCTCGGGCAGGTGCGCCGCCTGCGGTTCGATCAGCGGATCACCGCCCGGCAACACCGCGATGCCCTCGGGCCCCAGGCCCGCGAACAGCTCGCCCTTCGCGCGCGCCACCTCCTCGATCGAGCCGAGCAGCTCCAGGTGCGCGCCGGCCACGTTGGTGATGACGCCGACGTGGGGGCGCGCGATGTCGGCCAGCAGCGCGATCTGCCCGCGCCCGCGCATCGCCATCTCCAGCACCCAGAAGTCTTCCTGACCGGACGCCGCCAGGATCGTCAGCGGCAGCCCCACCTCGGTGTTGTAGTTGCCTGCCGTGCGGTGCACCGTGCCGGCCGAGGACAGCGCCGCCGCGCACAGCTCCTTGGTGGTGGTCTTGCCGTTCGAGCCGGTCACGCCCACGACGTGTCCGGCGAACTCGCCGCGCACGGCGCGCGCCAGGTCGGCCAGAGCGGCGCCCACGTCGGCCACTCCGATCACCGGCAGGCCGCCGCGCGCCCGGTCGGCCAGGTTCGCGGGGATCCCGCGCGCGGCCGGCACGACCACGGCCACCGCGCCGCTGGCGACCGCGCCCGCCGCGTAGTCGAACCCGTCGACGCGTTCACCGGGCAACGCGAAGAACAGCTCGCCCGCCTGCACGCGCCGGCTGTCGGCGGCCGCGCCCGCGAACGTGACGGCCGGCGCCGGGGGCGTCAGCCAGGTGCCGCCCATGGCGGCCACCGCGAACCCCAGCGGGCGGCGCGCGGGCCCGGCCTTCTCACCGCTCACGATGCCTGCTCCGGCGCGGCGAAGGCGGCCCGCGCTTCCTCTCGATCGTCGAAGTGCACGCGCTGGGTCCCCAGGATCTGATAGTCCTCGTGCCCCTTCCCCGCCAGCAGCACCACGTCGCCGGCGCGCGCGGCGCCGATCGCGGCGCGGATGGCCTGCCGGCGGTCGACGATGACGCAAGCGCCCCGGGCCGCCGTCGCCAGCGCGTCGGGCGCCAGCTCGGGCACCGCCTGGCGCCGCACGCCTTCCACGATCATCGCCACGATGGCCTCCGGGGCCTCGGTGCGCGGGTTGTCGGAGGTGACGATCGCCAGATCGGCGTCGCGCGCCGCCGCCTCGCCCATCAGCGGCCGCTTGGTGCGATCGCGATCGCCGCCGCAGCCGAACAGCGTCAGCAACCGCGCCCCCGGCGCCACCAGCGGGCGCACCGCCGCGATGGCCCGCTCCAGCGCGTCGGGCGTGTGCGCGTAGTCGACCACGCACAGCACGCCGCGGCCGTTGGCGACGGGCTCGAGGCGCCCGGGCACGCCCGGCAGCCGGCGCAGGCCCGCGGCGATGGCGCCCGCGTCGAGGCCCCGCCCGATCGCCATGCCCACCGCCAGCACGATGTTCTGCAGGTTGAAGTCGCCCACCAGCGGCGAGTCCACCTCGATCGCGCCGAGCGGCGTCTTCAGCCGCACGTGCGTGCCGGCGCTGGTGGCCGACAGCGCCTCGACCGAGACATCCGCCGCCGGCTGGCCATGCGCCGCCACGGTCAGCACCGTGTGCCGGCCCCGCACGCGCGCGCGCATCGCCACACCTTCGGGACGATCGATGGGCAACACCGCCACGCCCGCATCATCCAGCAGGCGCTCGAACAGGATCGCCTTCGCGTCGAAGTACGCCGCCATCGTCCCGTGATAGTCCAGGTGGTCCTGGGTCAGGTTCGTCAAACCGGCCACG
>Ga0105240_10001927_pt1 | contig 34500 bp, 23 predicted proteins | sample KBSC54metaG_FD_80426 | JGI IMG/M metagenome (GOLD analysis project Ga0105240, IMG submission 80426) | Corn rhizosphere microbial communities from Kellogg Biological Station, Michigan, USA - KBS C5-4 metaG | ecosystem: Host-associated > Plants > Roots > Rhizosphere > Soil | place: Michigan, USA... | reverse complement strand
GTCTGCGAACCATACAATAATCCGGCCAGCCCACCTGTGACAGCTGCCGTCGTATCGGAATCATTGCCAAGATTAGCTGCTTTCAATACCGCATCCTTATAGTCCATACTTCCCGCAAAGCATTTCCGCGAGGCAAAAGGTCAGCGAACTATCATCCGACCAGGTACCTGGGGGCTGATGGTGCGTACCGAACCCTATCGAATTTTATCCCTCACTTCCATTAAAGCAAATCCCAACAGATTGTCCCCTTTCCAAGCAGCAGGGTTCCTCGCTGCAGGCGTATCGCTGCTCAGACCAATACCCCATGATCAACAATATACTTCGCTGGTACATGGTCCGTCAACCATACGCCATTTGTGGATAAGTAAAATACAAACCCATCCTTATACATATCGCCACTTCGTATTGTCAATATGATCGCCGTGCCCCGTCTATCCCCTACCTTTTCAGCTGTTACCTTATCGCTGCTCATATGCACATGGTGCCTGTTCATTTTGAGCAAGCCCTTCGCGCGTATAGCAGGCAGAAATCTTTCCACAGTCCCATGAAACAGTTGCTCCGGTGGGGTCGTGGCTTCCAACTGCAGCTCTACATCGATGGAATGCCCCTGGTTGGCCCTGATCCTCGACTTGTCACCATTAAAAGAAAACCGTTGCTTATCATTTGTAGCGACGATCTCTTCCAAATCCTGTGTGGAAAAGATCCTCCCCCTCAGAGCCGCTTTGGTGATCAATTCGCTTACATCCGCCCAGCCATGCTCATCAAGATGGAGACCTATCTCATCCGGCTTATGTCGCAGGACAAGGCTCAGGAACTTGCTGATCCTATATTTCTCCTTTTCATTCATTTTCTATGCTTTTTCAGCTCCTCTGCCAGCTCAGTATTGGCAGGAAATTCGAACCCTTCACCAAAAAATGCTTCTACTATGTGTATACTTCCTACAATATTGTTATTGAAATCCTCCAATTCTTCAGCCGGCACCCACAATTCATCATAACCTTCACCCCCCACATTTTGCACCGCATATCTCCGGCAGTAATCCTCCACCACATCGAATGCAGTGACCACGCCGCAGTGACCGGAAAACGCATCGCCGGTATTCCACTCGGCTGCGATCCGTGCTGCATACTGTTGATTCAACACCGGATAGAAAATAGGTTGCCATTCCAGCCTGGGCGGGAATGTCGTCCACCCGGACTGCATGATCAATTCCAGTTCCTTTATTCCCACCGGCCTGTATAGCTTTATTGTCTTCATAATGTATTTACTCCAATTTTTACTTCCAGCCCTCTATCGACCAATTATATACTGTCCCTCTTTGGGGAGCATTTCCTTTGCGGCCAAATATTTTTCAGTTTTGATCTTCATGTTCATAAATTTTCAAATCTTCTCTCACCCGTTCCCTTATCTCCTCCAGCGTCCAGTCTACCATCAGCCTCCCATCCTTGAAAACCGTCTTTAATTCACCCCTACCCTCCTCTTCCCAATTGCACTGGTCTTTCAACGCCAGTCTTCCCGTCGCCGGATCACGGAACACCTGCATCAGTCCCTTTGCAGACTTCTTGGTGCCATCATCCGTCTTGGGATCTTTAAAAATATCCCTGCCTACTCCGTTGACCTCGCCGTATGTAGCCTTCATAGCAAACCCAAAAGTATCCCGGGTGACATATTCATAAGTATAAGACCCGATGCCAAGTACCACGTTGTAGCTGGCAAAACCTTTCTTTTTCAACCCTTCAAGGATGGCCGTCTGACGCTCGGTGGTAATACTGTCTCCGTAGATCAAACCAATATGTCCATCCAGGAGTTTGTATCCTTTGGACGTGATCGTACCCCCGAATATCTCCCACATACACTCAATAGCACCCTTAAATTCAGGGCTTCCGGCAGGTGCATCCTCATCCCCGATAATGATCTTCACAGGATCGCCGCTGTCAGGGCGGATCACTACCTTGCCGTTCCTCGCCAGGATCTTGTCTTTCAACTTTGGCAGGAACTCCGTGATCACCTGCCAGAAGTCCCAGGTGTCACTGACAATGGAAACAATGCCTGAAGGATATACCTCACTGATCAGTCGCTGGAAAGTACCGACCTCATCATCCTGCGTACCCATGCACATGACGCTGTGCTCGGTCGCAGGGACAGAACCACCGATAAGCTCTCTTTCGCAATCAGCATTGTAATACTGCTCCAGGAAATCGATGGCAGGTATCGTATCCGTACCCGTGAAGGATAACAAATGCCCGGCCCCGCTGATAACAGCGTCCTCGATACCAGACATACCCCTGAAAGAGAAATCATGTCCCTGCCAGGGAATAAAGCTCTTGTCCTCCCCCACCGTCTCTTCCGCATAGGTAGTAAATGTGCGCAAATACTGAAAAGCGGTGGTAGCCGAAGTGGAAGGTTTCCAAAGCACAGCGCTTAAAACAGTTTCCAGCATATTGGTCAACCAGAAAAACCCTGGCAGTGTGTTCTTTATGGTGAAAACAGGCACCCGCATAGGCACCAGGCTTCCTTCCGGGAGCGCCTTGATCTCCAGCGGAAGATAACCCAGATCATGCAGCTCGGCAATGTGCTGATAAGTGATGCTGTCCTTACCTAAATAAGCATCCAACCTCCGGGCATACGCTTTCAACACCTCTGCTTTGGGTCTTTTAAAAAAATGTTCGTCAAACTGACGGATCAGGTATTCTTTGATAAAATATTGCAAACCAAAGAAAACGATCTCATCTGCACCTGCGCTCCTGGATTTGCGGGGAGTAAGGTTAGAATATACAAGCGTAGTGTTCTCGGGATATTGAAATTTATGCCCGACTTTATAACCATCCTTTAGTAAAATGGGAAGAACTTTCATGATTAGGACATATTAAGGTGAAAATTATTCTGTTTAAGCGCATGTTTGCGTTATTATGACGCAAAGTAAGTGTATTCTTTTGACCCGTGCAAGTTTTGAGAAAAAAAATTCAGGGTCTTAAAAATCCCATCCCGAACGCACTCCCGGCACCCAGGATAGCTCCCGCCCCTACATCCGTCGGATAATGAACCCCCAGATACATACGCGAGTAGCCCACTCCCGACGACCACAACATCGCCGGCGCTATAATATACCATTTCGGATAGGCACGGGCCAGGGCAACAGTAGCCCCAAAAGAAGAAGAAGTATGCCCGGACGGAAAAGAATAAGCCCCGGGCCGGTACACAGGTGTGAGATGAACATCCGTAATAAAGGGACGGGGACGTTTAACTATCTGCTTAATGGCAAAATCCAGCAGATAGGACACGGCAGTGCTGCTGGCCGTATACAACGCATTCTTCTTCATGTCCGCATCGTTACGGATAAGCCCTGTCGCCAGCAATGTGACGGGGATGCCGATATTCACATAATTATTCGCATCTGAAATAGTACGCCAAAATGCCGTCTGCGCTGGGGTCCTGCGCGCCGCCAGGTATTCCAGGATATGTTCATCCGTACGCTGCAGGCTGGATTGCGCTTTAACCGTATAACATAGCACGCATACCAGGCTGCAAAAGATCATCTTCATTACCCATGAAGATAAGGAAAAAAGCAAAGAGATAATTTATACAACAGATGAAGTGATACTGCCATTGATATCGGGGTCCCTTCATCCTATCTTTATTCTGCAAACACGATAGCAAGGCAGTACATATGGCAGGCAATACAAAAGGCAGGGTTCATGAGAAGGCCATTCGTTAATGAATGGCCTTTCCTACTTGCTCCATGATACGACGATAGCCCAGTTCCGCACCACCGCTGACGGGAAGTATGCTGCCCGTGATAAAACGGGCCTTATCGGATACGAGAAAAACGCAAACATCCGCCACCACATCGCCTTCCGGGCAATAACCCAATGCATGGATACCATCCAGGTATCTTTCTATACCCGCCGTATCTTCCTGCGCCTGCCCCCATTCACGTAACATTACCGTCCAGACACCCGCAGGCGCTACGGCATTGACACGGATCTTATAACGAGCATAGTCCAGCGCCATCGACTTGGTAAGGGCATTGATGGCCCCCTTGGTCGCGGTATAGGCGGCATGGTTGTCCTGCCCTATCTCTCCCACCAGGCTGCTGGTGTTTAAGATACAGCCCTCGGAACGTTTCAAAGCTTCCAGCCCATACTTGGTCGTGTAGTAAATGCTTTTGAGATTGACATTGAACAAGACATTCCATTCTTCTTCTTCCGTCTGATGCAGCGGCTTTGCAGGGTGCGCAATACCTGCATTGTTGTGGATGACATCTATGCGGCCATACCTGTCCAGGGTCCGTCGGATGGCATCCTTTACATCATCGGGATTGGATACATCACACAAAACGCTCATACCCGGTCTTCCTACGATGCCGGTGGCCTCATCGAGAGAGGAAGGATCATTGGACACAATGACCACCTGCGCACCCGCTTCCGCATACTTCTTGGCACATTCAAGACCAATGCCTTTCGAGCCGCCCGTGAGAAATACGATCTTTTCTTTTAATAGCTTCATATAAGGTCAGTTTATCGGATGTGAAAAACTCTTTTCTCCCCGGAACACCCAATACAACACGATCATAACAATCAACAGGAGAACCGATAGGAATTTATAATTCCCCCATCCTTTCCAACCTTTGTCACGCAAAGGCTCCCACGGTGACTTCCAGTAAAGGGCCCCGCTTTCCGGCGTATGCTGCATGGGGAATAACAGCGATAGCACCACCTGCACTACCAGGCAAACCGCAAAAAGATAGAAGGCCATCATCATAAAAGGAACGGCCGCCATAGCAGTATGAGGGTACAACTTATTCAATGTATACACCAATGCACCCAATAAGGAGCCGGTCAGCAAAGTGTACTGTGCGGCTTTGGCGGAAGCCCGCTTCCAGAAGACCCCTAATATAAATACACAGGTGATGGGAGGCGCAATATGAGCGATGATATCATTGATACCATTGAAGATACTGCCATAGTGATTGAGCAGGGGTAACAAAAAAATAGAAAATACGAGTGCAATACCCGCTGCCAGCTTCCCCACTTTCACCAGCCGTCTTTCGTCTGCCTCAGGCCGCCATCGCTTATACAGATCAAAGCTCACCAGCGTGCTGATGGAATTCAACGCTCCCGACACCTGGCTCATCAGCCCGGACAGCAGTGCCGCCACGATAATCCCCGCCAGGCCGGTAGGCACCAGTTGCGTGATCATCAGGGTATAAATACCTTTACTATTGGTGACGGTATTACCCGTAGCGTCGATGGTCTGTAATGTATGGATGTCCAGCAGACCTTTCTGCGACAATGTATAGGCCATCAGGCCAGGAACGATAAAAATGAACACCGGCAGTATCTTGATAAACCCACAGAAGAGAGCGCCGGTCCGGGCATGGTCTACGTCCTTCGCTCCCAGGACCCGTTGGACGATGGTCTGGTCAGCACACCAATACCAGAGGCCCAGCACGGGATAGCCAAGGAACACGGCATACCAGGGAAGTCCGCTGCTGTCGCCATGAGGTCGTAGCATGGACAATTTCTCCATATGATGTGTCTCCTGCAGAACGGCTACCATGGAATGCCAGCCGCCCATCTTTACAAAACAGGCAAGAGTGATCACTATGGCGCCTGCCACCAGCACAACGGTTTGGATGCTTTCGGTCACAACCACCGCCCGCAGCCCGCCGATGATGGTATAAACCGCTGTAATAACGGCAATCACGGTGACACTGACGTACATATTGATGCCAAACAGGGTTTCCAGGACAATACCGCCGGTGAGCAGGGAGAAAGCTATATGAATGATGATAGCCGACAGGATGGATACGAAAGTAAGCCAGTCCCTGCAGGCCCGGTTATACCTTCTCTCCAGGAAATCAGGCAGGGTATTGACACCGCTACGTATATAGAAAGGTACAAAGAACAATGCCAGCACGACCAGGGTGAACGCCGCCATCCATTCGAAGTTGCCGCTGAGCAATCCTGCGTCAAACCCGCTCTGGGCCAGGCTCACCAAATGCAAACAGGAGATATTGGTGGCAAAGAGGGCCAGCCCGATCATAGGCCATCGCAGGGTCTTGCCTGCCAGGAAATAATCGCTGGAGGAGGTACTTCTTTTCTTTCGGATACCAGCCCGCAACCCCACAACAACAATGCCCAGGATATAGAGCACACTGACAATTATATCGGGAGTCTTTATCATACTATTTCAGATCACAGGTGCTGCCCGGCTCTTGCGGCGTCCTGTACACACCGTCCGAAACATTGACAGGATGTACAAAATGCTTTTGAAGATGCGGGATATGTTCAAGAAATAAGGCCTGATGTCCAAGGGTAATATGATTGAACAAGACCAGGTGCTGGTGCAGTTGTCCCATATCTCCTACATGCGGAACGACAGGGACGCCAAACTTCCGGCATAAAAGACTAACCGCAATAAACTCGCTGACACCCCCCACCCTCACGGCATCCACCTGTATAAATCCGGCACATCCCGTCTGCAGATAATTTTTAAAAACGATGCGGTTGGGTACATGCTCCCCCAACGCCAGCCTGGTAGGAGCAATACTCCTGGCCAAAACCTTATGCCCCTCCACATCATCCGGATGCGTAGGCTCTTCGATCCAATAAGGGTTCATATCCTGCAACTGACGGCATATCTGCACAGCCTGTGGCAGCGTCCACTGCTGATTGGCATCCAGCATCACCTTCACCCCTTCGCCGGCAGCATCCCTTACCATATGCGCACGGCGTATATCCCTTTCAGGGTCCGCCGAACCCACTTTCAGTTTCATGGCCTTAAACCCGCCGGCCACCGCCTTGACGGCATTCTCCCGCACCTTGTCGTCGGGATAGTTAAACCAGCCGATGGAAGTATCATAACCGGGATAACCCATGGACAGTATTCCCAGCCGGTCCCCTTTTCCCCTCTCGTTTGCTTTTATCAGTGCCAGCGCCTCCCCCCTGGTCAGCTCATCTTCCAGATAGGAAAGGTCCAGGGTACTAACAAGCTCCTCCGGCGAAAGATCGATCAGCAGCCGCCACAACGGCACCCCCCTTTTTTTTGCCCAGAGGTCAAAACATGCATTCGTCACGGAAGCCAGGCCAAGATGAACGACACCTTTATGCGGACCCAGCCAGCGAAACTGCTGCTCATTGGAAAGACTGTTAAACGTATTGCCAAAATCGCTCATCAATTCTTCTATATCCTTCCCCTTTATCTTTTCCGCATAGAACTGTGCCGCCTTGCATACCATGTCATTCCCCTCTCCCAATGTAAAAGCAAGACCAGTGCCGGTGAGACCGCTGTCATCATGCAGTTGAGTGACAGCATAGGAATAGACAGGATCCCTGTGAATGGCGTCGCTGCCTGCGCCGTTGCCCAATTGGTAACGCTTATCAATAGTTGATATTCTATTTATCATGATCTGATCTCATTATAATACCTCCAATACAATGATAGAGCTGATGGTCTCGGGCAGGATATCCGGAAGACGGATGCTGATGCCTGTCCGCTCATCCTGTGTGAAAGCAAGGACGCTTCCCCCCATAAAATAAGCTTTTTGTATCGTCACTCCCGGAGTAGCAGGCAGATCCAGCACTCCCGTCTTTTTCTCCAGCAGGTGAACATATATCTTTTTTCCTTTCCTGGTAGTGACGAACAGGTCGTTTGGCGTATAGGGACCGCCCTTTGTGTCATAGATGCTTTCCCCGTATTTTTTCAGCCAATCCCCCATTTCTTTTAACCGGGTGATCTGACGGGCTTCCATTCTTCCATCCATCATGGGTCCCACATTGAGCAAAAGATTGCCGTTGCCGCCCGCCGTCCGTTCCAGGGTCTGGATACATTGCTTCAATGTCTTCATCTGATCGTTTGGCTTCCAGGCCCATTGATTGCAAATGGTAATACAGCTCTCCCAGGGCTCTTTCATGTTCAGCTTGCCAATGGTCTGCTCCGGCGTGAGAAAATCACCCACGGATTGGGTGTCGGATAATGCTCCTCCCTTGCCAAGACGGTTATTGATGATAAGCCTGGGATCCAGGGTCTTTAAATAATGGTATATCTCTTTGCCGTCCTCTATCGTCCAGCATTTGTCCCAATACCCGTCAAACCAAAGCATGAACGGATGATACCTGGTCACGATCTCCTTCAATTCCTTTTTCATGGTCATCACAAACCGTCCCATATCGCCTTTTACATTCAGGGAAGTATCATGAGGACTCTTGACGGGGTAGTCAGGGTCATGCCAATCCAGTACGGTGAAATATACACAAAAGGTAATGCCTTGACGCCGGCAGGCTTGTGCCAGCTCACCTACGATATCCCTTTTAAAAGGACTGTTCCCCACATGATAGTGCGAAACCGCTGTGGGCCAGAGACAAAACCCATCATGATGCTTGGCCGTGATAACCAGGTATTTCATTCCGGCATCTTTAGCCGCCTTCACCCAGGTGTCGGCATTGAACAAAACAGGATTGAATTCCTTGTAAAGAGTGTCGTATTCTTCCAATGGCACTTCACGCCCGCGGCTCCACCCTATCTCCGTTCCCCGAAGAGTGACAGGGCCAAAATGGATGAACATACCAAACCGCTTGGACATGAAGTCCTCCATGGCAGTCCCCTGGGTAAAAGCGGGCATTACCTTTAATATCCATATCAATACAATAAACATTCTCTTCATGATAGCTCGGATTACTGTTTGTCCCAAAATGTCACCTGGCTGATATTGGCATAGTTTGAATTGGTAGCCACCTTTAATATACGGATAATGACAAATCTCACGGGAATAGGATTGTTGTTGATATCTACATCGTAGGGAGCGACACCATTATCTGTCCGTACGACTTCCTTCAGCATACTCCATCCCTTGGCCGTCATATCGCTGGACCATCCGCCGTTATCCGGTGTCAGGCTGGTAATGGCGCCCGTGGTATCGGCAATGCCCCATATCTCAAAATCCACGGGGTTATGATATTGTGTCCTCCCCGTCTCCTCCAGTTTACTGATGTTGTTATACATCTTATGCATGTCGAAAGTGATCGTTCCCGGTATCCCCGGACTCCCGCTGCTGTGAAAAATATTAGGATAATCCCTGGGTTGCATATTCCCATCCCATATACGTGCCAGATAGGTGCTGCCATCATATGCATTTAGATCATTGGGAAGATGCACTTCGGTGAACAGGCTTTTATCGCACATTACATAAACATAAGGAACTGTATCGTAGGCAACCGTATAAAAGGTATCGATGGCATACTTCGAAGGTATAAAAGAGGACTGGTAGAGGATCTTCGTGCCCGCTTTATAGCCGGGCAGGTTGATTACACTACTACCCGACGATAAAAAAGCATAGGTCGTATCGTCGCTGGTATTGACATATTTGACACGGGTGGTGACATTGATCGTGTCCAGCGGGGATAAAAAGTACAGATTCACAGACCCGTCGGAGTTGAGGATCGAAGGTTTGCTGACATCCTGCAGCCGGTTGTGCAATCCCGCCCGGTAAATATCCCCATATACCTGGGCATTGTCGATCTCGGTCACGACACTCCTGTTGCCCCCGGCATCATAAGAGTAGATAAAAAAGGTATAGGAATATTCTGAAAGATGGTCGATCACACATTTCACGGTATCGGACGTATTATGGGAGGCAGCGGGTAATACCACCGAATCAGCGCCGTTATTCCAGGTCACTACATATTTCGCAATACTGGGGTCAGGGCTGGGACGCCAGGTGAGCATCAGCCTTCCATTACCCGGTAACACTTGCGGGTTGTTTATCCTGCCAGGATAGGTTATTTCCGTACCGTTGAGGAATGACCGGTAATCCGTGGTTTTTTTGCTGCATCCCCACACCAGGAGAAAGCAGACCGGCAATATCCAAAAATTTCTATGATATTTTTTCATTGTCATTTTTTTATCTTGGATCTCCATAGATTGTCATCTCTTCTATGTTGAAAAAGGTATTGGTCTTCGATACGTTCTCCAGGCATTCAAACCTGATATAACGCACCTTGGGAAGAGTGATGTCGAAATTGTAAGAGAAGCCTGCATTCCAGAAGGCAAGGTCCTGGCTGGTATACTGTGGATTGGGCAGCTTGGATGGCTTATCCGGTAAGGTAAAGAAACCCAGGTTGATCCAGCCATTGGCGGTAGCACCCCCCACAGGAGGCAGATGGTCCGCATCCGGCATGGCCTCGTCCAAGGGTGTGCTGGTACGCCCCCACAATACCCAGGTAAGAGGAGCCCCGGCCTGCCAAAGCCAGTTTCCGCTGCCATCGATACCCCTGTCCCAGATGGTATAACGGCTCAATTTTGCCACTTCACCCATGTCGAAAGTGATCACGGCGGGCCATACCAGGGGTTGGATGGGTTGGGTAGTATGATAACCGGGCGAACCGGTGTTGCCATCCCACAAATTTTGAAGAACCCACCCGAAGCCCGTTGGCGCATCCGTGGGCAGCACATAAGGCAGGAATTTGGATTTATCCATCTGGGCCTCGTAAAGAGGCAGGATATTGCTGAACACCGTATCGGATATATTCCCCCACTTGTCAGTGATGTATACGCCGAATTTTCTTACCACCGTATCATATCCGCGAACGCTGAACTGGATAGTATCCTGGTCCGAATAGCTCTGAGAGACGATCTGCAGCTTGTTGTTTGCATCCGCCGTGATGGTGATCACACCGATGGGGGCACGCAATTCATTAATCGCCATGACATGCACACCGCTGAAGTCTGTGGTCATGCTCACGGTAGGCAGGGTCTTTATATAAGCGGGCGTATCAGGATGAACCGTGACGACCACGGAGTCCGAACGGACCTCTGCCCGGCTGACGGTCCACAGCACTACCTGGTAATCCTGGCTTTTTGCAAAACCGCTCACCGTAATGCTATCGGAGTAATAAGAGGATTTTGTCTGACGGCTGGCATTATCATTGATCTTATACTGCGCCTGCACATAGAGTGTATTCTTCGTGTCAGGCAGACTATAAGTGATATAGGCGCCGCCGTTGAAGTTGACGACCTTTATATTCGTCACAACCCCTGGCTTGGTCTTATCATTGGAGACGACGGTATTATAGCCATCCGTTTTTTTACAGCCGGGCTGGAAGGCCAGCACCAGCAACAGGATGAACAATATCATTTTATTTGCTTTCATATGTCTTTGAGCAATTTTAATTACCAATAAAGGGTCTGTGTAAGATTGGGGTTCGTCAGGATATCATAATCCTGTATCGGGTAGAAGTAGTTCCGCAATCCGAAGATGGGCTGGAATACATTCACCACCTGGTAGTAACCATTGACAGTCCTGTTAAATACATTCCACCCCTGTACAGGACCCGTGAGCACACTTTGCAGCTCTTTCCATCTTCTCAGGTCCCAACCGGCCTGACCTTCAAAGGCCAGCTCGATACGTCTCTCCTGGTGGATGATGCTCCGGAGACCTTCCTTTGAGGAAGGCTTGCCCGGATTACGGGAATAGTTGTTCCAGGAGTCGATCACACCTTGCAGTCCAGCCCTGGCACGTACCTGATCGATCCAGTTGTATACCTCGGCACTGGGGCCATTCACCTCGTTAAGACATTCCGCATATAGCAGCCAGAGAGCCGGAAGCCGCATGAACGGCCAGGAATATCCCTGCCAGATGCTGGTTTGACCGGCAGTGGACTGATAAGGCACCAGCTTTTTTGCCCAATAGCCCGTCGCATTGTAACGCAGCTGATCGGGAGGAGAAGCAAACCCATTCACTGCATTGACATAATTCGGACTCCTGTCATCCGTATTGCCGGAACCAAACCAGTTGGCGCCATCGAAAGCTACATCCGCATAGTAGCGGGGCTCACGGTGGAAATTACCCTTGGCAGTGGTATAATTCTGGTGAATATAATAGGAATGCTGGAGGTCCCCCTGCTGCAGCGTATACCTGCCTGCATAATCCCAGGTCTTATCCTCGTTGATAGGCACACCGTTATCGGAGTAGAATAACTCGGATTCCGCAATGGGGACGGAGAAATTGGAATAGACGGCAAAGACGTTGGCCGCCGCATCCGCCGTTACCCGGGGAGAAGCCATGTATTGCCATCCAAACTGGGGGTTGAGCGTCCATATCTGCTCCTGGTTCCAGCTGTCGACAAAAGCACCCTGGATAGTGAGCAGTTGCCGGATGGAATCCGACAGATGAGTGATGCTACCGGTGAGTTTCAGACTATACAATGTAGCATTGGTCGCATTAGCCGCATCGATGGCAGCCTTGGTCGCGTCCAGCGCTTTCTGCCATTTATTCGGGTCGTAAGTAGCCGGGAACAGACTCACTCCATCCTTTTTTTTCATGCCGACATAATCCGGGTTGCCGTTGAATAAAGGACTGGCCTGGGTAGCCAGCACCTCGGCTTTTACGGCCAGCGCGATCGTGGAGGTGATCCGACCTGCTTCCAGCACCGTATTCTGGATCACCGGGGGAAGATCCTTGGCAGCCTCGTCCAAAAGTCCCACCACATAGTTGAAGCAGGAATCCACGGTCTGTTGTTTGACACGCACCTGTTCAGTCGTAGCATTGACAGGTGAGCTTTTGTCCATTATAGGAATAGGCCCGTACATGCGAATCAACCAATAATGATAGTAGGCTTTCAGGAATTTGGCTTCAGCCAGCCATCTCGTTTTATCATAAGGCTGCAGGTCCTTTGGCAGATCGATATTATCGATAAGTGTGTTGCACCGCCGGATAGGCTGCCAGAGGTCCACCCCCATATTATATCCATCCCAATAGTTCAGGACGGGATTGGCGCTGTTCTGCGTACCCCGAAGTATCTGGAAACCGGCATCCCCTCCCTGCCCTCCCAGGGTCGTCTGATCCTGCAGGGGAAAGGGAAATATGATCTCGCCGGAAGTGGTAAACCCCGCATTACGGCGCACATCGGCAAGGTTCTGCATCGCACTGTAACACCCAAAAAGATAGGCTTCGGTCTCATTGGCATTGGCAAAAGAGCTTTCAAGGGTGGCAACGTCGTCAGGCACGACGTCCAGGTATTTCTTACAGGAAGACAGCATAGCCACAGGCAGCGATACCGTCAACAATATTTTTATGATCTTTTTCATCTTTTCAGCTTTTTAGAAGTTGGCATTGATACCTACGTTGAAGACTTTCTGGATAGGATAACCAAAACCCTGTCCGGCCATTTCAGGATCCCATAGATTAAAATGACTCCACGTGATGAGGTTCAGTCCATTAAAATAAATGCGGAGATTCTCCATATAACCCCGTCTTGTCAGGCTCTTGGGGAACGTATACCCTATTTCAAGGGACTTCAATCGCATAAAGCTTCCATCCCTCAGCCACCATGTACTCTGCTGTTGATTGTTGGCGATGTCATAAGTCGAAAGCCGGGGCCAAAGCGCATAAAGACTTTGATTCTCTTCAGACCAGTGATTCTCCGCATAGGCTTTTAGTATCTGGGCATTGTTGACAAAAGGAGTAGTGCCATATAATCCCCAGTAACGGTCATTCTGTGAGGTCGCATTGATAAAAAAGGACTCTCTGGCCAGACCCTGGAAGAAAGCGTTGATGTCAAAACCCTTAAACCCGGCAGATACGCCAAAACCATAGATGATCTGGGGCGTGGTAGGCAGCCCGATAGGCACCTGGTCATCCTGGTTGATAATACCATCCTTGTTGACATCCCGGTATTTGATATCTCCTCCCTGCGGCAACGGTCCGCCAAAACTCTGAGAGGGAGAATTGATGGCCTCCTTATCGTCGACGAACAACCTTTCTGCAATATACCCGAAGGGTTGATTGATAGGTTGCCCGGATAGGAACCGGTAACGAGACTTATACTCCGGCTCTTCCACATGCCCATACCTGCTCGAAGTAATGGTGAGGTTACCCAGCATGGAAACCCATATATCTTTCGTGAAATTCTGTTTGTAATCCACATGCAGATCGAGTCCCTTCGCATAGGCAGTGCCTAAGTTCGCCTTGACCGTAGATTCCAACCCCTCGGTAACGGGAATATACCCACGGGGCTGAAAGATGTTCTTTCGGAATTCCCAATAATACTCCGCGATGACATTGAAATTCTTGTGCAGCGTAAATTCCACGGCAAGATTGCTTTTGTGGGAGGTTTCCCATGTAGCATCCGGGTTGGGATAGTTCTGTATGCTGGGGCCATTCAGCCTAAAACTGTTCCGGGTGCCGAAGGTCGCGCCCGGCCCGTAATGAGGAGTTACGCTGGAAAGATAAAAGAACCGGTTGTCCTCCACCCTGTCGATATTGTCATTACCAACCAATCCATAACTGCCCCTCAGCTTCAGCCGGGTAATAGTATTGCCGATGTTGCCGTCCTGCCAAAACTTTTCATTCGACACTACCCAGCCGCCCCCGATAGTGGGGAAAAAGCCAAAGCGGTGGTCGCTGGCAAAACGTTCGGAACCGTTGTAACCAAAATTACCTTCGATAAAATATTTACTTTTATAGTTGTACGTAAGCCTCCCGGCCAGTCCCAGGTTTCGGTGGGGCAACGAAAGTTGCAACGTGCTGGCATTGGCGGTCTGCGTCTGCTCACGCGTGCCCACAAGGGTAGCGCTGATTGCATGGTCCCCAAAACTATGGCTGTAATCCAACGTACCCATAAAATAGATATAGGTATTGACATTTTTGTTGCCGGGATAATAACTGAGATATTCCTGTGCAGCCCCGGGCTGATCATTCAGCCATATCAGTGAATATTTATTGGCAGCAGGATCATACTGATTGACGGCATAGTAAAAGGGACTGTAAGCCCTGATGAGATCGAAATAGGCATATCGATTGGTGCTGAACAATCCATGAAAATTCAAGCCCGGAGTAACGAAATTCAGGTTCTGGTTGAGCTCGAACTGGGCAGACATGCGTGATTCCGAAAAGCTTTTATAGCCACGCATCAAGTCTGCATAAGGATTATCCTGCAGCCCTGCTGAGATGTTGCCATTGTTACCAAAAAGGATATGCTTGGTCAGCTGATTGGCGCTGTCGGGTGGAAAGTAGGCAGGAAAAGCGACGGGGCTGGTATGCAATACTCTATCGTAAAGGTCGGTGGCAAACCCCGACTGGTCATCCGTGATCGGTCCGGTATAGTCGTTAAAATTGCCCCACAGACGGACGACGGCTTCCGTAGTCTTGGTCAGCTTCATATTGACATTGGCCCGCAGCTGATAGTTCTCGAACTTCATCCCGGAGTTGAAGTTGTTCACCGGGTTCACCTGCATGATACCATTGTCCCTGTCATAGGAACCCGAAATATAATACTGTGCGAACTCCGTCCCCCCGCTGAGGCCCAGGTTGGCCCGTTGCGTGACAGTCTGTTTTTTGAAAAGGGTGGACATCCAGTCGACGGCAGGATACACATAAGGATTGTAGCCGGGGGCCTTGGTCCAGGTGGCTTCAGCGCCCGCAATCTGGTTGGGCGTGAATTGAGGCGAGGTAATTGCGCTGCGGGTGGTCACGGCCTCATTGAACATTTTCATATAGGTGACAGGGTCGGCCAACTCCACCATCTGTGTCGGTTTGGCAATGGAGCGCTCATAACGCAAATTCACCCTGGCTTTTCCTGCCTTTCCACCCTTGGTCGTAACAAGTATTACGCCGTTGGCGCCACGGGCTCCGTAAAGAGCAGCGGCGCTGGCATCCTTAAGGATAGAAAAGCTGGCGATATCATCCACATTGAGACGGGCAAGATCATTGGCGCCCAGCTCGATATTGTCCACAAGTATCAGCGGGCTGGGACTATATCCGAATGTAGTGACACCCCGGATAAAGAACTGCGAGTTGTCAAGACCGGGCTGACCTCCCCGCTGAAAAGAGATCATCCCCGCTACCTGCCCCGCCAGGGCATTGGTAAGATTACTGGTAGGCGTCCTCAACTGCTCAGGGTTGATAGAAGAAACGGACCCAACGATAGCCTCTTTACGTTGCTTCTGACCATACGCCGTAACGATCACGGTCTCACCCGCAGGGGCTATCCTCATCATGATCGTAAGATTTCGATGATCCTGGCTTACCTGGATCTTCTCATCGCTGTAACCCACATAAGAGATGATTATCACCGACCCGGACTCCACATCCAGGATAAATCGTCCATTGACATCCGTAGAAGTACCTACGTTGCGCCGGTTTAGAGAGACAACACTGGCGCCTTCGATCTTTCTGCCGGCAGTATCGGTGACCGTGCCGGTAACAGTGATCTTAGGGCCTTGGGTTCTGGAAGAGGCCTGGGAGAATGCTTTACAGCAGAAGATCGCAAGAAAGAAAATCATCAGGCTTCCATAGCAGCCGAATTTTTTCATAATGCAAGCATCGTTTTGGTTAATTAATATACTGACAAAATTATACGCAGCACCAGCGAAAGGAAATAGTGCATTCGTTTATTTTGATGGACTATTCGATTATTTATATATCTTCAATACATGAACCCACAAAAAAGACGCGACGGCTTTGAAGGAGAGAAATTGATCAGCCTGCCCGAATCCGTTTGGAAAAATGCTATCAAAGCCAACCCCGTGTTGGGTCAGCTGTACGTCACGCACATTGGCTATTTTCCCCGGGCATCCTTTCATTATCGCGAACGGAAGAGCGGATGCGTCGACAATATCCTGATCTATTGCCTGAGAGGCAGAGGATGGTATAAGATAAGAGACAGACACTTCACTGTAAAGGCAAATGAATTCATCCTGCTGCCCGCCACAAAAGAACCTATGCGCTATGGCGCAGATGGAGAAGACCCCTGGACTATTTACTGGTGCCATTTCAGCGGTAAAGATATGGACACCTTTAACAGAAGCTATGGTATAGGACTGTACGACGGCCCCCGCCCCATCGTCTTCAATGAAAAAGGATTACAGTTATGGGACACCATGTATCAAAACCTTGAGATGGGTTACAGCAAGGAAAACCTGTACAATACAAACCTCTGTCTCTATCATTTTGTCGCCACCTTCCTGTTCCCGGAAAAACATCTGGATGATAAAAAGCACGCAAAAGACATGATCCATGAAACCATTCTTTACATGCGGAAGGAATTAGGCAGCCGGCTGACTATCGAAGAGATGGCCGCCATGCACAACCTCTCCCCCAGCCATTTTTCAAGTCTTTTTCGAAAATCCACCGGTATGTCACCCATGGACTACTTTATTCACCTCAAATTACAGAAAGCCTGTCTGCTGCTGTATACCGATAACATAAAGATCAAACATATCGCACAGGCCATTGGCTACGACGACCCCTACTATTTTTCCCGCCTCTTCAAAAAATACCATGGCATGTCCCCGGATCAATACAGGGTATTGAGACGAAAAGAAAAATGATCGTCAGTGCCCCATGATCACTTCCTCCAGCTCCTCAAGGGTCTTCCCTTTTGTCTCCTTCACTTTCATACTAATGAACAGAAAACCCACAGAACATATAGCAGCATATATATAAAAAGTGCTGTCCGCCAAATGATGATACAGGATAGGGAAAGTAAACACAAGGATAAAATAAGCAGCCCATAAGCTCAGCACAGCAATGGAAGTAGCCGCACCGCGAACCTTATTGGGAAATATTTCGGAGATAAGCACCCAGGTAACAGGAGCCAGCGACATGGCATAAGTGCCGATGGCCGCCAGCAGATACCAGGACACCTGTGGGTTTTTACCTCCCAGCATCAGCACCACGATGATATAAAGGACGGCAAGCCCTCCCGCTCCCAATAACATCAGCGGCTTACGCCCCACTTTGTCCACCAGCAGCATGGCCAGTAGAGTGAACAGGAGATTGACGCCGCCGATAAAGACGGTCTGCAACAGCTGTTCATCCTGCGAAACACCCACACTCTGAAAGATGATCGTCGTGTAATTGAATACTACATTGATCCCGCAAAGCTGCTGGAAGACGGCCAGACCAATGCCGATAAGCACTGCCGGAAGAACAGCCTTCTGAAAGGCAGCCGCATAGCTCATACGGGTATTCACAACGATGGTCCGCTGGATATCAGCCAGGCTGCTACGGGCAAAATCACTCCCCCCTATCTTTTCCAGTGTCGCATGGGCCTCATACGGTCTTCCCGCTTTCACCAGCCAGCGGGGACTTTCCGGCAGCCACCAGGCGCCTGTAAAAAATAAGGCCGACGGAAGGATACCCAACCCAAACATCCATCGCCAGGCATCTTCACCGGTGTTACGAAGCGTATAATTCACCAGGTTGGTGATCAGGATACCGGTGACCACCGTCAGCTGATTGATGGCCACCATACGGCCCCGCAGAGGAGCAGGCGATATTTCCGCAATATACATGGGCGAAAGCATCGACGCCATACCTACACCAATGCCGGCCATAAAACGCGAGGCAATAAAGATACCACGTGAAGGCGCAAATGCCATGGCCAGAGAAGACAACCCAAAAATAGCCGCCGCCGTCAGCAGACCTCTTTTCCTGCCGTATTTATCGCTGATAGAGCCGGCAACCAGGCAACCCACAATGGCGCCAAGAGCCAGGCTGCCCGTTGTAAACCCTTCCCAATAGGCATCCAATCCAAACTGTCGTTGTAAAAAAGGAAGAGCGCCTGCAATAACAGCAAAATCAAATCCGAAAAGATACCCTCCAAGAGCTGAGATAAATGATATCCCAAGAATATAGATATTGTTGTAAGCAGATCGTGACATAGCAAGCAATTTATTGTATATCGAATTCAAAAACAGTGTTCGCCCGGTAAATTTCACCCGGACTCAGGATCGTATCGGGAAAAGCGGGATGATTGGGACTGTCGGGAAAAGCCTGCGTCTCCAGGGCCAGAGCCCCATGCTGCAGATAAGGCTGATCATGCACACCCTTTAAGGTACCATCCCACCAGTTGGCCGTATACACCTGGATTCCCGGTTGATCCGTGGAAACACGCAGTACCCGGCCGGAGGCAGGATCATGGAGCACTGCCGCCGGTGCCTTCCCATTCAATACATAATTATGATCGAACCCGTTGTCGGCCATCAGCTGAGGTATGCGATCCCCTATCCTTACGGATGCAGATAGATCCAGCGGCGTGCCGGCCACGGAAAGTATCCTGCCGGTAGGCAGGTTCTGCACATCCTTCTCCGTATAATCTTTTGCATCCACCATCAGCTGGTGATCCAGGATCTTCCGGCTGCTGAAACCCGACAAATTGAAATAAGAATGATTGGCCAGGTTGACAGGCGTTCGCTTATCCGTCGTTGCCGTATAGCTCAGATACAATTTATTTTCCACACTCAACGTATATTTCACCTGTACATGCAGACATCCGGGATAACCTTCATCCCCATCCGGGCTGATATATTCAAAAACAACCCCCGCCTCCGTTGCCTGGTCAATGGTACCCTTCACATCCCAGATCTTCTTATGAAAACCTTCAAATCCACCATGCAGATGATTACCTCCATTATTCGTCGGGAGACGAACAGCTTGCCCATCCAGGTAAAAAAGACCATCTCCAATACGATTGACCACCCGCCCTACGATACAGCCAAAATACCAGGGATTACAGGTATATTCCATCGGGTTGTCGAAACCGGCTACGATATTCGCTTCTCTCCCCTCACGATCAGCCGTATGAATGGAAGTGATGACACAACCGATATTGGTGATACGGACAGTCGTCGCTCCATTCTTTAAAGTAAACCACCATATATCCTTCCCGTCAAGATTGCCGGCATTTTCTCCCCTCAACATGTCACATCCTGTTTTAAAGCCTGTATAATAAAGGACGACATTTGTAAATAGACAGCCGCCCCCTGGTGGTTCACGTCCGATCGCAGCACCTCCTCCAGGTATTTACGTCCTTGTGCTTCATCCCCAAGTCCAAGATGACCCAATCCAATGAGATAAGTGCAATGTATCCTGTTGCGAAGATTGATGTCCGTGTCGAACACCAGCATATCCGGTAGAGACACAGCGAAATAGTCAATAGTGATCCTGTCACCCATATGTTGCTGACCAAACTGGATAAACTGGCGGAAGATGCCTACGGCCTTATCAGGCTCATTCAGCTTCAGCCAGGCAAGAGCCTGATAGATGATCTTATCCGGCTGGGGGTCATTATAATAAATAGCCTGGACAGGCTGGCTGATACCAACCGTAGCTTCCCGAAATTTTTCCACTGCCGCCGGCCCCCTTCCCAAACCCTCATAAGCGCACCCTAACAAATAATTGATATCATTCTCCTGCGCGCCATAGAGCTTGCCCTCACCCAGGTTCTCCGGATAAGATTGGGTGGCGGACAACAGCTCGATGGCTTTTTCAAATTCATGTCTGTCCAGCGCCTGCTTGGCCAGCTCTATATGACAAAGCAGGTATTGCCCGACAACCTTCCCTTCGCCTCCTTCCCAGGGATGGAACTTGCGGCCGGCCAATAGCTGCCGGGCTTTTTCATATTGCTGCAGGTTATTGTACAACGTAACTCTTTCCAGGTAGAGATCATCCCTGGACTCCACCAGGTGCGGATATTTCTCCAGCAGGGCCAGCCTGTCTGAAAAAGGCCGACCGGTGATCTTATACAATTGATCCAGCTCCATCAATACACGCGCATCCGAAGTATCCAGCGCAAAAGCCTTTTCCAAATATTGCAGCGCCAGCTCTTTCTTTCCTGATTTATTACAGGCCGCCAATGCCAGGTTACGATAGGTGGTGGGAAAACCGGGGTCCACCTGGACAGCAGCTTCCCAACAGGCAACAGCATCGGCATATTGCCGTTTATCATACCAGAAATTGCCCAGGTAATAACGGGCCCTGGCATCTGAAGGGTTAAGCTCTACAGCCTTCTTTAAGATCAACACCTCCTCGATCTTATTGGGGAAACAGCCATTGGGATCTCCATCCGCCGCCTGCTGATACATCCGTCCCGCCTCTTCCAGCCTGCCCTCCGACGCCACGAACCACGCCTTATAATAGGCCGCCAGCGTGTGCTGCCCTTCAAAAAGATCCAATAGCCGGCCGGCATCCTCATACAACCCTGCCTGCGCATAATCCAAAGAGATCTCCAGGTAGTTCTGCGCAGCATCCCGCATAAGCGACTTCAGGTCAGCCGTATCTTTACCGGAAAGACACTCCTCAAACATGCATCCGAAATTAAAAGGATCGATAGACAACGACTCCCTGATAAACCGGCCATTCTCTTTCCCTGTCTTACGAAGCAACGCCGCCTTCAGATGCCGGGCCGTATGACTGTGATAGTTACGGACAATAGATTTCTCCACCAGCGACAATGCCTCGGCATATTTCTTCTGGGCCGTGGCGATCCTCGCTAAATTCAAAAAAGCGCTGTGCTGCCACGCATCATTCCAGGTAGCCTTGTAAAAGGCCTCAAAAGCTTCGTCTAACCGTCCTTGTAACTTCAAGGACCATCCCAGGTTATAGTAAGGCTCTCCGGCATAAGGATTAGGATTACGACTGGTCATCGTCGCTATGGCTTTCCTAAAATAGGGTTCCGCTTTTTCAAATTGTCCGCGGCGCAGCAGCAGCAATCCCATGGCATTGTTACAACGTATATCCCCGGGGCTTCTTCTCAACCCTTCTTCATAATAATCCACGGGATTAAAAGTAGCATGCCGGTATTGTTCCAGGTGCAGACCATTGAGATAAAGGTCTTCCAGGTGCTCGATATCCGCCGGCGCCCTGGCGGCGACAGCTGCGGGCGGTATCTCTTTTTTCTCCACCGCTTCCGGTTGCCAGGAGACCAGCACACCGGCCCTTTCATCCTCGACCACAACTTTCCACAACTGGGGATCGCCAGGTTTCTCCGTCCCGAATTTCTCATCGAATACTTCATACGGCGACAATCCTGTACTATATTCTTTTACAAGCACACCGGCCTTAAATACTTTTATCTTTACATGCTCGTACCTGCCCGTCGCATAGACCCTGATACGCAGCTGCGCCCCTTCCCATTCCATATTGAGCATGGCCTCCTTCGTGGCATTCTTCACCACCCCTGCCTGGCTGTAAGGCATAAAATATTGCTCAAAGGTCTTCTCCTCATTCGGCTGCAGCCAGGAAAAGTCCGGCTGGTTATCGGTGAATACGCCTGTCATCAGTTCGATGTATGGACCGTCATCATCCGTCAGATTACGATCCCATGCCTGTCCAAAGTCCCCATTACCCCAGGTCCACTGTTTCTTTCCCGGAGAAAAATGATGATTGGCTACATGTAGCATGCCGGCCTGTGTGTCATTCTCATAGCAACCCATAAAATCATACTTGCTGCGAATGGCCATATAGGACGTAGGTACTGGTATATTCTTATATTTACTGATATCCGTGCCGGGCGAATAATCGACTTTATAATACGTACCCGTAGCAATGGGAAAAGACGATACATCCCGCTTGCCATGGTCGAAGACGGCATACACATCCGGAGGAAACACCGATTGATAATGATCATTGACCTTTACTGCCGGGTTGGCCCACCACAAAAAGGTCTGCGGAAAAGGCGTGCGGTTGAACAGCCGCCCTTTGATCTCCAGGTATGCCTTGTCGGGGTATAAGGTAAACCCTGCCATACCCTTGGTACGGAACATCAGCTCTATCTCATTTACCCAAACCGTTTTGCTTCCATCGGAATTTTCTTCAATGGTAAAGTCCACCGGGCTGTAAGTGCTGGGACGGTGATGCTGCGGCCAGTTGAATTCTATACCGCCGGAGATCCACGGACCCGCCAGACCCACCAGCGCCGGCTTGATGACACGGTTATAATAAATAAAGTCCCGCTCTTTTACTTTGTCATAAGCCCGCTGTATTCTGCCGCCCAGCTCGGGCAGGATCATGATCTTGAGATACTCGTTTTCCAAAAATACAGCAGTATATTCCTGGTTTGTTTTTTTGTCGTCGATATGCTCAATCACAGGATGGGGATACACAACCCCACTGCTGCCCTGGTAAACTCTCTTCTCCAGGAACATGGGATTTTTCTCCGGCCGTCCGATCTTATAGGTGGGGATGGAGACTTTCTCCACCCATGCTTTTGCATCCGTCATAATCAATATATTTTTATTCCGTTATAACTCTTATCATTAACGCATCCCCGGCACGAACAGAAAGAGAAAAACGCTCTGACCCTTCTTCGATCCTGCCCAATACCTCTCCCGTCATGAGATCTTTTAACACATACCTTCCTTTCTTAAGCCCCACATCCTGCAAATAGATAGTCTTCTCATAACCCTTCTTCAAATCGAAATTGAACAGCGCAATCAACCCACTATCCTTCAGACAGAATGCCATTTGCTGATCGAAGCTGTCGCCGTCAGCCCACTGCAACGGCGTGAAGGACCGGGGATGACTAAAGAAAGCGCACAGACGGTCATTATTGAGAAAAAACTTCCCCCTCTCTGCCGCCAATGGCTGCCGGAAATCCGACCCATCTCCCAGGATGCTGCCCATCACCATCATGGCATACAACCTGACCTTTATCTCCTGTTCGCTGAGGTCTGGGTTCTTCTGAAAGTGTTGCATGATACATACATCCAGGTTGGTATACGGCCATAGCGTGCCCTGTACCCATCCCAGGTGGGAACCCGTTGCCAACGAAGACTCCGTGCTGCCCCAGTTGGGAAATCCTTTCTGGTCATCGCGCAAATGAGAGTACACATCCGTGGATATAAACCGCGTATGCGCATACTGGTGGGGGAACATGGGTGATATCGCCTGGGTGATAAATATATCTGGCCCCAGAATAGAGTCGATGAGGTGCTTCAGCATCCTCATGCCCTGATTATACGCTTGCATGCCAGTCCGTACCTTAGGGTCCCAGCGGGTGGATGATTCCAACGCACCCGCCGTCAAAAAATCGATCTTTAAAAAAGAGGCATTGATGGCTTTTGCTTTCTGTAATTGCATAATGATGGACTGCCGGGTGGCCGGATGCGTGGGATCCAGCGGAAAAGCGCCCCAGTCACCATCCTTATAAGCAATCGGCTTGCCATCCTGGTCCTTTAGCACGACATCGTTCAGACTATAGCTGGTACCCGCCACCATCGTCCGGTCCATCCCATTCTTCCAGGTCCAAACGGCAAAAGGGATAAAATAAAACCCCATCTGCTGACCATTCTTTTTCCCATATTTACCCAGGGAAGCCAACAGCTCGGTGGTATAGATCGATTGATCATAAGAGTCGATGCTGAGGACAGGATGCGCCCTCCGGCTGAAATTGTCCAGCGAATGAAGATAGTCGGATATCTTCGCCACCCCCGGCGGCATCATGACCTTCTCATAACCCAGCACACCTTCCACACCAAAGCTGTTCCAGTAAACGGGAGCATATCTCTTCCAGGTAAGGCTGCCGTTCAGCCGTGCATTCACCTGTCCGAAGCCGGTGAAAGCCGCTCGAACATCCTTTCCTCCACTCAGATATACCAATGGCGACGCAACCACGTTACCCGTCATCGTACCATGCTGCAGATGATCATGGGTCCCATCCTGACCGCCATAGGCATGCGGCAGACCAGCCACATCAGGTGTGGCGGCGCCTCCATACACGATAAAAGAATCCAGCTGCCCTTTGATGCCAGCCGTCCGGTAGGAAATACCCGTCTTCCAAAAATCATGATCGACACTACCCAGCACCAGGCCGGAAAGAGAAACATTGTCATACACGGAAGAGAACTCATAGCTGATGCCCGAAGCATCCGGCCAGTGACGTTCAACGATGCCTACCCAGTCATCATTGTCGAATGGCTCATCCAGGATACGGGGCTCACTGCCGGGAACATACATCCTTCCTCCCCGGTCCGCCAACACCGCCAACGGGCTGATATTACGTGTCTCCAACCCCACCTGCCCCCTGCCACTACCCACTATCAGATCCATCAACACCCAGGGATGCCCGGCATACAAGGTGATTCTCTGCAGAAGATACAGATCATGCCGGTCATCCATATGCTTGATATTGATACGGACCCCCTTGCCTAAACTATCTTCTACGACATCAGTGCTGTAGGGATGCTGTCCCAGGTCCGCCGTAGACAGATAGCCGGTACGCACGTCCTGCAAATAAGCCACCGTGTTATCCAGAACGATCCCCGGTGTAAAACGATAATCCACCATCCCCGTCCTCACATTCAGCACCACGGCAGCCTCATCGGTAGACACCACGACACTGTCTGTATACTCCCGCACGGACTGAGCCTGCAGGGATGATCCCCGCAGGCCCAGCAGCAATAGAACGACTATTTTATAATACTTCATCTTCAATTAGTATCCTGGATTTTGATCATTCAATGATAAAGCGGAGTTCGTCTGCAATTCATTTAACGGTATCGGGTAGAGATTATTCTTGTCGGAGATATTTTGAGCGGGATGAGGATCACCCGGTCCGTTGATGGGCACATAATAAGCCCTGGGATTGTTATACCGCTGTACACGGCTTACCAACGTCCCTGTCCGCTTAAGGTCAAACCAGCGCCAGCCTTCACCCCCAAGCTCACGGGTCCGCTCATCCAGCAGCTCCGTCCTCAGCTCTGCCTGCGTGGGAGTACGCCCCCAGGCAGTCTCCAGGTTCTGCAGCCCCGCACGATTACGCACCTTGTTCAGCGGAGCAAGGGCTGCCCCCGTTTGCCCCAGCTCATTCAATACTTCCGCATACATAAGATAGACATCTGCCGCACGTAAATAATACAGGTTTTTGCCGGAATTATAAATATCGATATCACTGCTGCTAATATCGTATTTTTTGATCGTAGGCAGGCCCGGGTCGACCCACCAGTCCATCGTATTGCCGTTGCCGTCATAGCGGTGCGGCCAGATGGAGGCCAAATACCGTTTATCATTGGTTTTGTCAAACACCGTATCGGAATAGAAAGAAGTGGCCATGACCACCGTGCCGCCGGCGCCGGGTGTATGACTGTTAAATGCGCTGCCCGGGATGCCTGGACCGGCATACGATCCAAAAATATTTTGAAGCCCTTGCGTATTGCCTGCATCCGTGGAATATTGGATCTCGAACAGGGACTCGTCATTGTTCTCATGCTGTCCGTCAAAAAGCAGGGCATAATCCTGCAGAAGCGTCAGACTATTGCTATTGATGAGATCCTCAAACTGCTCCTTTGCATCATTGTAATTTCCCTGCGTAAGATAGACCTTTCCCAACAACGCCCTGGCAGCTTCCACACTTGCTCTGCCAATACCAGGGTTCTTACTTTTATTCCATAAATTGGCAATGGCGAACTTGAGATCGCTGACGATCTGGTCATATACATCCTTGACAGGCGTTCGCTTGACACCCGCGGAAAAAGGAGTGGCTTCCGTACGAAGAGGGACATCCCCATATAGCTGTACAAGATAGAAATAGAACAGGGCCCGCATGAATTTGGATTCGCCCAATAGCCGGTTGCTCACGGAAGGGTCGGAGATGGCGGCGCCGGGTATACCCTGGATGGCAGCATTCGCATTGGCGATGCCGATATAACATCCCTGCCAGAAACCGCTCAGCTGGTAGTTCTGGCTGCCGAACTTAATGTCATAGACATCCAGACCGGTGACATTGGCCCAATAATCGCCATACCCCTGGGATTGATAGGTACAACGCGCCTCATCGGTGCCGATGATACCGATCAACGCATAATCGGACTTCTTCAATGTTTGCAATTGGGTATAGATGCCCGTGACGGCGGCAGTGGCGCCCGCCTGGTCCTTAAACACCTGCGGCTGCGCTACAAAAACCTCCGGTGTATAGTTCAGACCTTTTTTACAGCCCGCTGCCGCAAGCAACAGGGCCATTATAAAATAAGTGGTGATTTTGTATTGTCGCATACAATTTTTTTTGATAGTTATAACCCAAGTTTTACGCCTATAAGCCAGGTCCTGTACCTGGGATAGTTCTCCAGTTGTGTGGGATTTCCGTTATCCGGGTCCAGCCCCTTGTACTTGGTAAAAAGGAAGGGCTCGATAGCCTGCACATACACATTCAGACTCCTCAGCCGCATCTTCTGCACCAGGTTGCCCGGTATATCATAAGCCAGGTTGATGCTCTTGATCCGGATATAATCGCCTTTCTGGATGGAATAGCTGGTCCCTCCATCGGGTCCGCCAGGTATCGGTTTCAGCGAAGTGGCAAAGGCATTCGGCCTGGGTATATTGGTATGCGTATTGGTCGGCGTCCAGTAGTTGGCCCCTTCCTTCGTAACATTTCCTATATTGCCAAACCACGTGTTGTACCAGGTGAGATTCGTATAAGGCAGATTGTTCATCTGGTGACCATATTCATAAGAGGCCAGCACGGTCATGGTTATGTTTTTGTATCGAAACCAGTTCCAGAGCCCACCCCATCCGCCGGGAATATTATATCCGACAATGGTCTGGTCCTGCGGAGTGATCTTACCGTCATGGTTCAGGTCTTTTATTTTGACATCGCCGGGCTTGCCGTTGGGGTTCAGCGTAAAGTCATCACCCTGCTGATATAACCCATCGAACACATAATTTACCAACACACCGCTGGGTGGCTGACCTACCCGCAATGCAAGACTGATGGAATCCCTCCCGGGGAATAGTTTTGTAACCTTGCTCTTGTACTTGCTCCAGTTGAAGGTCATCTGCCATTCGAAATTCCTCGTCTTCACGGGCGTAGCCTGGAAGTTGATATCGATCCCCTTCGTATTCATGGCGGCAACATTCACCTGCTCGTTGTAGAAGCCGGAGGAAGGCGCCAGGGTAAAAGGCATCAGCAGGCTGGTGATACGCTTGTTATAAAGATCCACGCTAAGGGATATACGATTGCTGAAGGCGGCAATGTCCATGCCGGCATTGGTCTGATGCTGCCGCTCCCATTCCAGCGTGGGATTACCGGCCGTACCACCCACCTGGTAGCCGCTGGTGGCATTGGCGCCATTGAAAGGATACTGCGCATTATTATATCGCGTATAGATGGCATCATAAGGGAGGTTCTGATTGCCGATAAGACCATAGCTTGCCCTGATCTTCCAGTCACTTAAGGTAGACTTTACCTTATAGCCAAGGAATGGCTCGTCTATCAGCCGCCAGGCAACACTGGCGGAGGGAAAGAAACCATAACGATTCTCTTGACCAAAACGGGAAGAGCCATCCCGCCTGCCCGTAAGGTTCAGGATATAACGTTTTTTGAATTTATAGATGGCCCTGGCCAGCAACGACTGTACGATCCAGCCATCATAGTTGGTGTTGTCCTGCACCTTGATACCCGCGCTGCCCATATTTTTAAAAGTCAGCAGGTCGGTGGGGAACTGCCGTCCCTGCATATCCATGGCGGTATTCTCTCTCCGCTCATAGGTCGCACCCGCCACTACGTTGAGATCGTGATCCCCCTTCGAATAGCTGTAGGTAGCCGTATTTTCCCACAGTACATCAGTGGATTTGGTCTGATATACTTCGGCAAAGCCATTGCTCGAAAATCCTCTGTCCGTGTTCCGGGCATAATACGTATCATACTCCGAGTTGAGCAGGTCGGCCCCGATGCTGCTCCTCAATACAAGGTTGCGTATAGGTGAAGCCTCCAGGTAAAAATTCGCAAAAGTCCTGTTGGACGTACTATTGTTCACAGTATACAGCGCCGATGTCATCGGATTGCGTATAGTCAGGGTACCCGTGCTGTTGTCCGTGATCACCAGGGGCGCACCGGTAGAGTCAAAAATAGGCATCAGGGGGCTTTGGGTCAGCGCCAGCTGATAGGTATTGTCCGCCACGCCCTTGCTGATATTATGGTCCACGTTGACGCTGCCGCCCAGCTTGAAAACTTTATTGATCTCCGACTCGATGCTGAAGTGACCGCCGTACCGGGTAAAACCGGTATTGATGAGAATGCCTTTCTGGTCCAGGTAGTTGCCGCTGAAATACACCTTATTTTTTCCAACGCCGTTGGATATGCCCAGCGAATAGCTCTGGATGGGTGCGGCCCTGCGGGTAACGGCCTTCAGCCAGTCATAGCTCTTATATCCGTTTGCAATGCTCTGCAGTTCATATTGGTTAAAGAACTTCCTATCCGGGCTGTCGACACCAAAGGTTATAGGATCGGCATCGTTGAAAGCAAATTTTTTCAGCTTGTAATACCCTTGCGCATCCAGCATATGATAAGGGTTGTTCATCGTCTGGATGCCATAGTACATATTAAAGTCGATGGTTGCCACACCCGCCTTGCCATGCTTGGTAGTAACGATAATGACGCCGGCCGACGCACGGGAACCATAGATACCCGCCGCAGCAGCATCTTTCAGGATATCCACCGATTCGATGTCGGCAGGATTGAGGTCCCTGATATCCCCTGTGATAGCCACACCATCTACTATATATAAAGGCCCCTCGCTTTGTGTGATGGAGTTGAGACCCCTTACATTGATGGAGTTGCCCGAACCCGGGGCATAACCCGAACTGTGTACTTCCACGCCAGGCGTCCTGGAAGCCAGGGCGCTGGCCAGATTGGTTACAGGCAGCTCGCTGATATCCTTACCGGAAATACTGGAAATAGCACTGGTAAGATCCGTCCGCTTTTCTTTGCCATAACCGATAACCACCACCTGGTCCAGTTTGTTATCACCAGCCACCAGGAGAATGGTAATGGTATTGCTGTCATCCTGTACAGCTACCTGTTGGGTTTTATAACCGGCATAGCTTACTTCGAGACTCGTACCGGGCGCGGCAGGAAAGCTAAATCTGCCCCGGCTGTCCGTGATCTTGGTGCTCCCGGAAGCGCCTTTTACTTTAATGCTGATGGTAGCCAGCGGCAGCGGAGCATGCGTGGCCGCATCCTTGACCAGGCCTTGTACTTGTCGCTGCTGTGCCGTCGCCTGCAAAGCAGTCAGAGAAAAAGAGAGAAATATGAGATGGACAATGCTACGGAAAAACCGATGCCGTCCACCAACCTTGCATGTTTCTGTTAGTGGCATTACAATCGTTTTGGTTTATTCACTCAAAATTCGAATTTGGGACAGTGAAAAAGAATAGTATTTTTTATGAAAATGATGGATTATTTTCTGCTTTTTGTATTTTGCATAAAATCCATGTGAATTGGAAAGATCGAAAGCGCTGCGCAAACGACAGGGATTCGAAGGTCAAAAGCTGATCGTACTTCCAAAGAAGATCATAACGGAATTCCTGACCAAAGACCCGGTGACCCGGCAGATCTTTATCACTGATATCGGTCATTATCCAAAGGCAAAATTCCACTATGTAGAGAGACCCGGCGGTATCAGCCAGCACATCATTATCTATTGTGTCGAAGGAAGAGGCTGGATAGAGATCGACAAAAAAAGAATGGAGATCGGCCCCTCCCAGTTCATCGCCATCCCTGCCAACGCCGCACATAAGTACGCAGCCAATGAAAAAGATCCATGGACTATTTACTGGATACATTTTAAAGGAGAGATCGCCGGATACATCGTGGATATGATCCTGCAGAACTCTAAGGATTACAAACCCGGGCTGGCCTATAACGAGACCAGGATAAAGCTGTTCGAGGATATTTATACCAACCTCGAGAAGGGCTACAGCCAGGATACGCTCCGATACGTCAATATGATCTTTTATCATTTCCTTTCCTCCCTGATGTACGAGGAGAAATTCAATTACGTCGAACATAAAAAAGACGGGGACATTATAGCCCTTACCATCGAGCTCATGCAAAAAAAGATCCACACGACGTTGTCTCTGCAGGAGTTCGCCGACTTCGCCAAATTATCGGTATCCCACTTCTCTGCTGTTTTCAGGGAGCGTACAGGCTACCCTCCTATTGAATACTTCAACCATTTAAAAATTCAGAAAGCCTGCCAGTACTTATTGCTCACCAATATGACCATAAAGGAAATGGCCATCAGCCTTGGCGTGGAAGACCAATATTATTTTTCCCGGATGTTCTCCAAACTTATGGGACATTCCCCCCTGGAATACAGAAAAAGAAATAAGACAGCGGTATGATCACCTCCGCATTTCCCTGATGAGCCGGCGATTCCTTCTCTCAGCCCTGGAATTCTGCAGATCTACAACGGCCCAGATAGCGGCAGGCAGCCATCCAATGAGCGTGATCTGCAAAATAAGGCAGACAATAAAGTGAAGTATCCTGCCTCGCAGGAGGAAGGACAGACAAGGAAGAAGTATGGCGAGAAGAAGCATGATCGTCTTTATCTGGTTTATAACGAATATAAGATATCTCTCCTGGCATTGTATTACCGCTGGTATAAATATCCACTAAAACCTGTACCTCCCGATCCTCGTCGGATGACTCAGTTTATAATCAACCTTGCTTTGATCGATCCCTGCCCGCCGGTTAACATATCCTTTTTTATACTCCTTCACCCGCGCCTCGAACTGGATCACATCCCCCTCCCGCATTGTCCCCAGCACCTCAAACCCTTTTGTCATATTGAACCACAAATGATCACATATTAACTTTCCATTACTATCCCGGATGTCCACCAGCAGCACCGTCTCCATAGAGCGCCCTCCATAGCCGGATTTCAGCCCATATTTTGAAAATACTCCTCTGAACAGCGCCCGCTGCTGCTCTATTTTCTTTAGTTCTTGTCTCATACAAAGTGGACCAGGTCCGGAAAATCAGTATTTTGCCAATGATAAAACACCAATCGAACGGCCAAGTTACTCATTATGTCTGACAACTCATTTTTCGACCGCGACCTGAGCTGGCTCTCCTTTAACTACCGGGTAATGGAAGAAGCCGCCCGGGAAACGACACCCCTGCTGGAACGCGTAAATTTTCTCTCCATCTATTCCTCCAACCTGGACGAATTCTACAGGGTCAGGGTACCCGCCCTGGCAGCCCTGGGAAAAATTAAAAGATCAAAAGACACGGCCGCCGGTCCCGAAAGCGAGCTCCTATTGCAAAAGATCACAAAAGAAGTAGACCGCCAGCTGACACATTATGGTCAACTGCTCCTGGGTAACGTGATCCCTCAACTCTCACAACACAGCATCGAATTTATCTACGAACGGGCCGGCCAGACCGCCATGCCCTGGTCACTGCCCGTACCCCCCGCCGTTAAAAAAGCCGCCGCCGGATATTTTTTCACGGAACTGCTGGCCTTTCTCCAGCCTGTGCATCTGTCCCTGGCAAAAGACAGTTTTTTCCCGGGTAATGATAAACTCTATTTTGCTGTCGTCATCGGCGAATCGGCACAGGACATCTATATCCTGAATATCCCTTCCGACAGCGTACCCCGTTTTTTCAAGGTAGAATACGAAGGGCGTAAATTTATTCTCTTTATCGACGACATCATACGGGACAACCTGGACTTTATCTTTCCTGGTATGCCCGTAAAAGTAGCCTGCAGCATCAAGATCACCAGGGACGCAGAGCTTGACCTGGAAGACGAATACGAAGGAGATATCGCAGAAAAAATAGAAAAAAAACTGGCCAAAAGAGATGCAGGCCTGGCTACCCGCTTCCTACACCAGCCGGGCATTCCGGGAGGCATGCTTCAATCCCTGATCGACGCCCTGGGATTGCACGATGCGTCCATCGTACAGGGAGGCCGGTATCACAACCTCCGCGATCTTTCTTCCTTCCCCGTGAAGGACAGCACCCTCTCCTATCCTGTCTGGCCGCCGCAACAGGCGACAGAGGAAGGCCCGCACAGCCTCTTTCAACGCATAGCTCAAAAAGATATTCTCCTGCATGCGCCTTATGAAAGCTATGACCCGGTGCTGCAATTTTTCAACGAGGCTGCTATCGACCTCGCGGTAGAAGAGATCTACACAACCATGTATCGCATAGCCCGTGACTCCCGGATCGCACATGCCCTGATCAGCGCCAGCCGTAATGGTAAAAAGGTTACCGTATTCGTAGAGCTGAAGGCGCGATTTGATGAAGCCAACAATCTCCAGTGGGCCAAACAAATGAAACAGGCGGGTGTAAAGATCGTCTACAGCATCCCCGGCCTGAAAGTCCATGCAAAAGTGGCGCTGGTAAAGAAAAAAGTACATGACCGGATGATCTATTATGGATTGCTGGCGACGGGCAACCTGAATGAAAAAACAGCCCGCTTCTATACAGATCATATCCTGCTGACAGGCAATCACGACCTGATGCGTGAGCTGGAGCTGCTGTTTATCTTCCTCAGCCGCCGGAAGGACCCGCGCAACACAGAAAAGATCCCGTTCAAACACCTGCTGGTAGCGCAGTTCAATCTGCAGGACAGGTTCCTTTCTCTTATCGACCGGGAAATAGCCAATGTACGCCTGGGATTACCGGCATCCATCACGATCAAGCTTAACAACCTGGAAGAACGGGTGCTGATAAACAAGCTCTATGAAGCTTCCAATGCAGGTGTGCGCATCACCCTCATCGTACGCAGCATCTGCTGCTGCATACCCGGTGTACCAGGCATGAGCAGGAACATCACCAACCATCGCATCGTCGACAGATACCTGGAGCATGGGCGTGTATTCATCTTTCACAACAACGGACAAGAAGAGATTTTCCTAGGTTCCGCAGACTGGATGAACAGGAATATTTACAGAAGGATAGAAGTTTGCTTTCCCTTATATGACGAACGCCTGCGGCAGGAAATAAAAGAGATTCTCCGCCTGCAGGCGGCGGAACCGCAGATACGCCCGCAGGAAGCCATTTATCATTATATTAGCGAAAAACGTAGCCATGCCCCAGCCCAACCTGACCTTTCAAAAATTCAATGATCCTGATCTGGCAGCCGCCATAGCCGAACGATTACGCACACAAGGCATCGATTGCCAGGTTGAGAACGAGGCCCCTCTGCTGGATTCGACTATCATGGGTAATGATCTTGGTGCTGTCACTCATCTAAAAATTCCCCCGGAAGACTTTACCAGGGCGCATGCCATCCTGGAAGATTATTACCAGGCACAACTACAGGGCATCGATCCTGATTATTATCTTCTAAGCTTCACCAATGACGAGCTGCTGGAAGTTGTACAAAAGCCCGATGAATGGGGACACCTGGACTACGCATTGGCTAAAAAGCTGCTGGCCGAAAGAGGGCATGAAATTACCCCTGTGAAGGCTGAACAGTTTCGTCAGCAACGTATCGCCGAACTGGCCAAGCCGGAAAAGGTGCATCAGTCCCAGATCTTTTTGGGTTATGGCGGAGCGTTCATCAGCCTCTTCGGCGGTCTTACCGGCGCATTTTTCGGTCTTTGGTGTAGTGCCGGCTCTTTTGTCCTCGGCTATGTGCTGGCCTACCTGAAAAAAACATTACCCAACGGTGAAAGGGTATATATCTATTCGGCATGGGAACGGAAGCATGGGAAGCGTATACTTTGGATAGCAATCATCGCTATCCCTCTATGGTTTCTATCGCTCCTGTACCAGGGAGGACGCCTCTTCTGGCAGCATGCATTGTAAACAGCAGCTGGACACACCCTGTAACAGGTATCAGAATAAAGCCACGCTGGCCCCGATCCCACCCCTGATATAATCCCTGACGGCCTCATTGAATTGCGTCGGGACATCCTGTCCATTCTGCAGGTAAAGCATGTCAGTACCTTTACCCGTCTTGCCGTGCAGAATATTGCCCGATAAAAAGAAG
>Ga0105240_10001925_pt1 | contig 34513 bp, 34 predicted proteins | sample KBSC54metaG_FD_80426 | JGI IMG/M metagenome (GOLD analysis project Ga0105240, IMG submission 80426) | Corn rhizosphere microbial communities from Kellogg Biological Station, Michigan, USA - KBS C5-4 metaG | ecosystem: Host-associated > Plants > Roots > Rhizosphere > Soil | place: Michigan, USA... | reverse complement strand
GCCACGTCCATGCCCAGCGCGATGTCCTTGCCGACCTCGAAGCCCGCCTGGCCGATCGACTCGACGATGAAGTCGAGCGCCTCGCGCGCCGACTTCAGGTCGGGAGCAAAGCCCCCCTCGTCGCCGAGCCCGGTCGAGAAGCCCTTCTTGTGCAGGTCGGCCTTGAGCGCGTGGTAGGTCTCGGCACCCCAGCGGAGGGCCTCGGCGAAGCTCTCGGCGCCGATCGGCAGGATCATGAACTCCTGCACGTCGATGCCGTTGTCGGCGTGCGCGCCGCCGTTGATGATGTTCATCAGGGGCACCGGGAGCGTGTGCGCGTTCGGTCCACCCAGGTAGCGGAACAGCGGCAGGTCGGCCGAGTCGGCTGCGGCCTTCGCGACGGCGAGCGAGACACCGAGGATCGCGTTCGCACCGAGCTTCGACTTGTTGTCGGTGCCGTCGGCGGCGATGAGTTCGGCATCCACCAGGCGCTGGTCGCTGGCCTCGAAGCCCTCGACGGCCGGGCCGAGCACGTCGAGCACGCTGTCGACGGCCTTCAGAACGCCCTTGCCGAGGTAGCGGCCCTTGTCGCCATCGCGAAGCTCGTAGGCCTCGAACGCTCCGGTGGAGGCGCCGGACGGCACCGCGGCGCGCGACACCGTCCCGTCTTCGAGGAGCACCTCGACCTCGACCGTCGGGTTGCCCCGGGAGTCCAGGATTTCGCGGGCGCCGACTGCCTCGATGGCGGACATATTTCTCCTTCGGAAACGGGGGTGTTGGTCCGCCGAAAGCCTAGCGCTGCGACGGAACGCTCAAGATCCCAGCGACCGCAGCTCGAGCTGCGCGACGGTCTCGACGTGGGCGTCGACGAACGCGAACCGCGTGAACCCCTCGGCCTCGAGCGACTCGAGCAGGCTCTTGGTGTTCTTCGGGCGGGCGACCAGTCGCACCCGACCGCCTCCGCCCAAGAGCTCGGTCTTGAGGGTGAGCAGCGTGGCGAGCGGCACGTCGGCGTCGTAGAGCAGGGCGGTGGCCGGCGCGGCGTCTTCCGGCTCCATCTCGAGCAGATCGACCAGGCGCTCGAACCCGAGCGAGAACCCGGTGGCGGGCACCTGGGTACCGAGGAAGCGCCCGATCATCCCGTCGTAGCGACCGCCGCCACCGAGCGAGTAGGGCACGCTCGGGTGCGCCAGCTCGAAGATCGGCCCGGTGTAGTAGCCCATGCCCCGGACCAGGAACGGGTCGAACTCGAGCTGCACGGTCTGCATCTCGAGCTCTTCCGCACCGAGGTCGGGGCTGCGGCGGGCCGCGCGCACCGCGTCGCCCAATGCGGTGAGCTCGGCGATGACCGCCTCGTCGGCGCCCTCGGGCAGCGCGCGACGGATCGCCCGGTCGCCGAACGGCAGGTACTCCATGGTCATCGGGCGGCGGAAGAAGGCCTCGAGGGCATCCACGGCGGCGGGCGTCACCGACCGTTCGCGCAGCTCGGCGATGACGCCGTCCTGGCCGACCTTGTCGAGCTTGTCGACGGTGATCAGCACGCCATCCCGCTCATCCGCCGCAAAGCCGAGGGTGCCGAGCATGCCGTCGAGGAGTCGACGATCGTTGATCCGGATGACGCTGTCGCGCAGCCCCAGCGCATCCACCGTCGCGAGCGTGGCGATCAGCAGCTCGGCCTCGGCCGCGATGCCCGGCTCGCCGATGATGTCGATGTCGCACTGCACGAACTGCCGGTAGCGACCCTTCTGCGGGCGCTCGGCGCGCCACACCGGCGCCATCTGGATCGCCCGGAACACGGTCGGCAGCTCGGCCCGGTGCGTGGCATAGAACCGGGCGAGCGGCACCGTCAGGTCGAAGCGCAGCCCGAGGTCGACCAGGTCGAGCGGTTCGTCGGCGGCCTGCAGGTCGTCGTGCGTGAGGCCGCGCTTGAGCACCCCGAACGCGAGCTTCTCGTTGTCGCCGCCCAGGCCGGCGTGCAGGCGGTCGCTGTCCTCCATGACCGGCGTCTCGATCTCGTCGAAGCCGTGCGCTCGGAAGCTGCGCCGGATGACGGCCAGGAGTCGCTCGCGTCGCGCCTTCTCGACGGGGAGGAAGTCGCGCATCCCGCGCGGGGGATTGACCGGGGACGCCATGCACCTATTCTCCCGTGCGGGCCGCTTCGGCGGCACGCACCTCGGTCTGAAGGGTCCGAAGCGCCCCTCGCAGGGCTCGTTCGCTGTCGAGCCCGGCCGCCCGCGCGGCGACCACCATGGCGAGCAACTGCTCGCCCAACTCCGCTTCGGTCGCGGGGATGACGGCGGCCTCGCGCACGACTCCGACCTTCGCCGCGCGCCCGAGGGTCTTGTCGGCGAGGGCGAGGCTCGGCATCCCCTGCGGAATGCCCTGCAGCACACTCGTGCGGTGCGCCTTTTCGACGGCCTTGACGCTCTCCCAGGTGGCGACCACGTCATCCGGGGTCTCGACCTCGACCAGCTGCCCGGATGCGTCGCCGAACACGTGCGGATGGCGCGCGACCATCTTCTGGCGCATGTGCTTCGCGACGTCCTCCAGGGTGAACTCGCCGGCCTCGGCCGCGATGTCGGCGTGGAAGATCACCTGGTAGAGCACGTCGCCGAGCTCTTCGATCAGCTCGTCGCGGTCGCCGGCCTCGATCGCGTCGACGAGCTCGAAGGTCTCTTCCACCAGGTACTGCACGAGGCTGGCGTGGGTCTGGTCGCGGTCCCAGACGCACCCGCCGGGTGCGCGCAGCTTCTCGAGCACCGCGATGAGCTCGTCCAGCTCGGGATGCGGCGTGGTCGGCACCAGGGGGTCGGTCATCCCCCCATGATCCCCTGTCAGCCGAGCGGTGGGCAGCCCAGCGCCTGGATGGTGCGTGCCCACAGGTTCACCTGAGCCGCGGTCGTGGCGAGCATGACGATCTCGCGCTCCGAGAACACCGCGGTCAGGCGCTGCCCGAACTCCGGTGTGAACGTCAGCGGCGTCTCGCTGACCTTGCGGGCGTACTCGATCGCGAGACGCTCTGGCCCGCTGAGACTCGCCACGGTTTCGAGCGCGGTGAGCCCCTGCAGGGCGAGGCGTTCCTGCTCGGTCATCCGCGTCTCCCAGCCGCGGGAGTTGAATCCGATGCAGAACGGGCACTCCACGGCGAACGACACGGCCATCCGCACGAACTGCAGCATCCGGTCGTCGACCTTCCCCTCACCGCGTGCGACCAGCGATTCCAGCACGCCGATCCCGACCGCCGACCGCGGATACCAGGTGAGCAGTCGCGCCGCCAGCACGTCGTCGCCGGTGACGCGCCGTGAGATCCACAAGCCGACGCGAAGCAGCACCGGGATGCGGCGAGGCGGCGCGATGAAGGCCGGGACGGCGGAGGCGGTCATGCGCCCATCCTGGCCCTGGTTGCGACCCGCTCGCCCCCGATTCGCTCCGAGTCAGCCCGCGATGACCGCGTCGCTCGCGTCGGTCGCCGGCGGCGCCGAAGCGGATGCGGCCACCGGCGTCTTCGGCATGGCGAGCACGGCGAGCACGATGAGCGCGGCCGTGATGGCGATCCCGATGAAGACTCCCGTGGAAGCGAGCGCCACCGTGCCGGGGTCGTTCTCGTTGCCGCCATGTGCGGCGATCACCCCGTTGGCGATCGCGCCGAAGATCGCCGCGCCGACCGCGCTGCCGATCGAGCGGGCGAACATGTTGGCGCCCGTGACGACGCCGCGCTCACCCCACTCGACACTGGCCTGTGCGGCGATGAGGGTCGGGACGGCCGACCAGCCGAATCCGAAGCCGATCACGAAACAGGCCACCGCCACGACGATGAGCGAGGGGGCAAGCCCGAATGCCGCAAGCACGATCGTGCCGACCACCACGAACGCGGTGCCGATCAGCGCGGTCAGGCGGAACCCGATGCGCAGATACAGCCGACCCGCGTAGGTGGCCGCGACCGGCCACCCCAGGGTGAGCGCGGCGAGCGCCAGCCCCGCGATCAGCGGCGTCGCCGCGATCGACCCCTCAAGATAGGTGGGCACGAAACTGCTGAGCCCGATCAGGGCGCCGCCCACGCCGAATCCGACGAGCGAGGTGGTCAGCAGCAACCTCCTGCGGAACACCCAGAGCGGCAGAACGGGCTCGGCCGCCCGCCGCTCGACCAGGATGAATCCCGCCAGCGCGATGGCACCGACCACGAAGATCGCGATGCTGGTGGGCGAATCCCACGCCCAGGCCACACCGCCCTCGAGCACGCCGAGCACGATCAGCGCGGTCGAGACGGCCAGCAGGCTCGCGCCGGCGAAGTCGATGCGGTGCGGCCGCTTCTCGACCTTCTCGTGGAAGCCGCGCATCAGCAGCACGACGGCCAGGATGCAGATGGGCACGTTGACATAGAAGATCCAGCGCCACGTGATGAATTGCGAGAACACGCCACCGAGCGTCGGGCCGACCACGGACGAGACCGCCCAGACCCCTGCGACGTATCCCTGCACCCGGGCGCGCTCGGCCACCGAGTAGATGTCTCCGATGATCGTGATCGACATCGGCTGCACGGCGCCGGCACCGAGGCCCTGCACCGCGCGGAAGGCGATCAGTGCCGGCATGCTCCAGGCGAATCCGCTGAGCACCGAGCCGAGCAGGAACAGGGCGATGCCGATGATGATGATCGGCTTGCGCCCGATCATGTCCGACAGCTTGGAATAGATCGGAACCGTCACCGCCTGCGCGAGCAGGTAGATCGAGAACAGCCAGGGGAACGCCGAGAAGCCGCCGATGTCTTTGACGACCGAGGGAACGGCGGTCGCCAGGATGGTCGCGTCGATGGCGACCAGGCCGGTGCTCACCATGATGGCGAGCAGCACGGGGCCGCGTTCCGACCGGAGGCCGACGGCGGTCATCGAGGTCTCATTCGTCACACTGCACTGTAAGAGCGTCCGCCGACGGTTCATTCCGCATCCGAACGAATCGCCCGTCAGAATGGCGGGGTGCGACTCGCCCTGCTTGCCCTGCTGCTGGTCGTCCTCGGGCTGCTGGTGTGGCGCGCGGCGACGCGCAGTCGCAGCACCTTCCGCCGCTTCAAACGGCTGCGGTCGACGGGGGCGCGGCAGAAGGTCTACGGCAGGTGGTTGCTCGAGTCTGCGCTCGTCATGGGCGGGCTGAGCGCGGCCGTGCTGCTCGCGGCCGTCCCGTTCGTGCCACGCGTACTCGACGACACGCGAAGTTGGCAGCCGGTCGTGACGGTGTGCGCGTTCTTCGAAACGCCGGGCGGATCGGTCGTCTCCCTCGCCGCGGTCGTGGTGTTCGTGGCCGCCCTGATCGCGCCGGTGCTTCTGCTGCGCCGCTCGGTCGGCGAGAGCGGCGGGATCGACGCGATCCCGACCGTGGGCGACATCCGCTCCCTGCTGCCGCGGACGCGCGCCGAGCTGAAGTACGGCGTGGGCCTGGCGCTCTCGGCGGGCGTCTTCGAGGAGCTCCTGTTCCGTCTGGGGCTACCCGCCCTGCTGTTCGGCATCCTCGGCCTCGGTCCGCTCGCGTTCGTCATCGCGGCCGTGCTGTTCGGGATGCTGCACCTCTACCAGGGCCCGCTCGGGATCCTGTTCTCGGCTCTGCTCGGGCTGGTGTTCGCGGCCCTGTACGTGCTGACCGGCTCGATCGCCGCGCCGATCGTCGTGCACGCCCTGGTGGATCTGCGGACCCTGGTGCTCATCCCGGTCGTCGCCGGTGGCGTCTGGCGACGGCCGACTCGCGAGAGGCCCGCCGCCGGTTCTAGCCTGGAGCCGTGACTTCGGCTCTCTCCCGCTTCACCATCTCGGTCGCCGAGCTCGACCGATCGCTCCCCCTCTATGAGAACGTGCTGGGACTGACCCGCCGCTACGCGCTGCCCGGCCTGGTCATGCTCGCCACCTCGAACGACGTCGAGGTGCTGTTGCACGAACGGCCGCCGACACCGGGCGATGCCGCGATCGCCCCGAGCTTCCGGGTCGACGACGTCGACGCGGCGACCGCGGATGCCCTGCTCGCCGGCGCGACCGTCATCGACGAGCCCGCCGATCAGGCGTGGGGCGAACGGCAGTCGGTGCTGCACGACGTGGACGGCCACGTCATCTGCCTCGTGGCGCCGATCGCCTAGAGCTCCGATTCGCCCGCGAGGGTCGCGCGCAGCCTGTCGAGCGCGGGTTGCAGCTGGTCGGGATCGCGCAGGGTGCGACGTGCCTCCCCCAACGCCGCGCGCGCGGCGGGGCTGCCGCCATCCCGACCGAGGGCGACGCTGTCGCGGGTGGTCGCGATCCACGCCGCTGCCCGCGGCCTCGACGACCGGCGGAAGATCCGTCGCCAGGCCGTGTAGGGCGGCGACACCCGCGCGAGCTCCTTCTCGGCAGCCGTCAGCGCGGCGGCCGTCTCGGGAGTCTGCTCGGCGAGCCGAGCCTGAAGCGCACCGAGCACCGCGCCGATCCGCCGCCGCACCGTGTTCTCGGAGCGCACCGGCGCCACGAACCAGGCGACCAGCAGGGCGAGCACCGTGCCGAGCAGGATCTCTTCGAGCCGCTCCCCGAGCAGAGGACCGAGTCCGCCCGGCCGCTCGCTGCCGAAGCTCTGCAGCAGCGTCAGGGCGACGGTGAAGAACAGGGCCCACCAGAGGTACCCGAACGGCCGCAGGATGAGCGCGACGAACACGACGGCGAGCAGCGCGATGACGGTCGGCAGGTTCGGGCCGCCGAACGTCGGCACGGTGAGCCCCAGAAGGGCGACGACGGTTCCGATCCCCGCCCCGACGACGCGCTGGATGCCCTTGTAGAGCACGTCCGCACGCCCGGCGTTGCCGACGGCGACCACCACGACGGTGAGCACGATCCACGCCCAGCGGTCGGAGAAGAACAGGAAGCCGATCGTGAAGGCCAGAGCCACCGAGAGCGCCATCTGCAGGGCGAGTCGCGTCGTGGCATCCAGAGCCGGGTGCGGTTGCGCCACGGTGGGAGCCTCGGCTCGCGCGGCTTCGGGCGGCGCGGGGAGCCGCCGCGGCAGGAGCCGGATGGCGATCGCCGCGACCTGGAACAGCGTCACGAACGCGAACGCCACCAGGGCCACGAGCGCAGGCACCAGCACGGCGAACGGCCCGTGGACCGTGGAGGGCACCGGATTCGGCGCCACCAGCAGCGCGATGAACGGCAGCGCGAGCAGCGAACCGATGCGCCGCGGCACCGGGCCGAAGCGGCGGAGGAAGATCGACAGGAACATCCCGGCCACGTAGACCATCGCGCCGAGGATGCGCAGATTCAGGAGCAGGAGCCCGACACCCGCCGAGAGAAGGCCGATGACCGGCAGCGCGATGCCGGCCTCGAGACGGCCGCGCCAGTCCCGCTCGAGCTGGCTGCGCGACAGGGTGAGGCAGAGCATCGCGCCGAGCACGGCCGGGCCGGGTTCGGGGGCGATCAGCAGACAGACCGCGATCGTGACGAGCACCGCCAGCATCGTCACCGCCGCCTGAGCGAGCGAGGAGCGGATGCGCGCAGCCATGCGGCTACTCGGCGACGGTTTCGACCGGCGGGGCCGGCGCGGCCGGCTCGGCCTTCGGCGGGAAGACCGCGTTCAGCAGCCCCGTGACCCAGTCGATGAGCTGGGGGTCGTCGTGTGGCGCGTCCGTTCCGGGCGCGCCAGCGAACAACGGCACGCTGATCGCCTTCGCCTGGGCGAACAGCCGGGCGCCCGGGTAGAGCCGCTGCAAGCGCACCTGGATCGAGTCGGGCAGCTCCGCCGGCGCGATGCGCAGGTTGCCGCCCATCGCGACCACGTCGCTCAGCCCGGCCTTCTGGGCGAGGCGGCGCAACCGCGAGACCGCGACCAGGTTCTGCACCTGCGCGGGGGGTTCGCCGTAGCGGTCGGTGAGCTCCTCGACGACCGAGTCGATGGCATCATCGGGGCTGGCCGGAGCGGCAGCCGTCGACAGCTTCTGGTACGCCTCGAGCCGCAGCCGCTCGCTCTCGACGTACTCCTCGGGGATGTGCGCATCCACCGGCAGTTCGAGGCGCAGCTCGGTCTGCCCCTCGGCCACGTCGCCGCGGAAGGCGCTCACGGCCTCGCCGATCATGCGCAGATACAGGTCGAACCCGACGCCCGCGATGTGACCGGACTGCTCGCCACCCAACAGATTGCCCGCGCCTCGGATCTCGAGGTCTTTCAGCGCGATCTGCATGCCCCCGCCGAGCTCGTTGTTGGCGGCGATGGTCTGCAGCCGGTCTTGGGCGAGCTCGCTGAGCGGCTTGTCGTCGTCGTAGAGGAAGTAGGCGTACGCGCGCTCGCGTCCGCGGCCGACGCGCCCACGGATCTGATGCAGCTGCGACAGACCGTACTTATCGGCGCGGTCGATGATCAGCGTGTTCGCGTTGGCGATGTCGATGCCGGTCTCGATGATCGTCGTGGTGACGAGCACGTCGAACTTGCCCTCCCAGAAGTCCACGATGACCTGCTCGAGCACGCTCTCGGGCAACTGCCCGTGCGCGACGGCGACCCGCGCCTCTGGCACCAGCTCCGAGATCTGTGCCGCGACCCGGTTGATCGACGACACCCGGTTGTGCACGTAGAACACCTGGCCCTCGCGCAGCAGCTCGCGCCGGATGGCTGCGGCCACCTGCTTGTCGCTGTACGGGCCGACGTAGGTGAGGATCGGGTGCCGATCCTCCGGCGGCGTCGCCAGCGTCGACATCTCGCGGATGCCCGTCACCGCCATCTCGAGCGTGCGCGGGATCGGCGTGGCGCTCATGGCCAGGATGTCGACATTGGTCTTGAGCTTCTTGAGCGCGTCCTTGTGCTCGACGCCGAAACGCTGCTCCTCGTCGATGATGACCAGGCCGAGGTCTTTGAAAGTGACGCCCTCGCTCAGCAGCCGGTGCGTGCCGATCACGACATCCACCTCGCCGCGGGCGAGGCCCTCGATGGTCTCCTTCGACTCCTTCGCCGACTGGAAGCGGCTGAGGGCGCGCAGGTGCACCGGGAATCCGGCGAAGCGCTCGGCGAAGGTCTCCATGTGCTGGCGGACCAGCAGGGTCGTCGGCACCAGCACGGCGACCTGCTTGCCGTCCTGCACCGCCTTGAACGCGGCACGCACCGCGATCTCGGTCTTGCCGTAGCCGACATCGCCCGAGATCAGGCGGTCCATCGGGATCGGCCGCTCCATGTCGGCCTTGACCTCGTCGATGGTCGAGAGCTGGTCGGGGGTCTCGACGAAGGGGAACGCCTCTTCGAGCTCGCGCTGCCAGGGCGTATCGGGCGGGAAGGCGTGGCCCTTGCTCGCCATGCGCGCGCTGTAGAGCTTGACCAGCTCGACGGCGATGTCGCGCACCGCCTTGCGGGCCCGGCCCTTGGCGGCGGCCCAGTCGGATCCGCCCATCTTGCTCAGCGCCGGGCTCTCGCCGCCGACGTAGCGGGTCAGCAGATCGAGCTGGTCGGTGGGCACGTAGAGCTTGTCGCCGGGCATCCCGCGCTTGCTCGGCGCGTACTCGATGACGAGGTAATCGCGCAGCACCTTGTCGGCGGTGACCGTGGTGCCGAGCGGTCCGCGGGCGGTGCGCTGCCCGCTCGCCACCTCGCGTTGCACCAGCTCGACGAAACGTCCGATGCCGTGGGTCTGGTGCACCACATAATCGCCGGCGCGCAACTGGAGCGGGTCGACGACGTTCTTACGGCGGCTGGCGAGCCGCTTCACCTGGCGCGAGTCGACACCGGCGGCGCGTCCGTAGAACTCGGCCTCGCTGAGCAGGGCGAGCTTCGTCTCCGCGAGCTCGAAGCCGGCCTCCACCGAGCCCATCACGAGATAGGCGATGCCCTCGTCGGGGCCTTCGGGGAACGCCTCGACCGGGCGCGCGGCAGCCTCCCGACTCGCCAGCACGTCGGCGGCGCGCTCGACGAGACCGGGTCCGGCGGCCGCGATCGCGACGGTCCAGCCCTGACGCAGCAGCTCGGCGACGTGGTCGACCGCGCCATCCGGCTGACCCGCGAAACTCGGCACCGGGTCGGCGTCGACCCGGATGACGTCGTCGTCGTTCGCATCGAAGGGGCTGAGCGTCCACCAGGCGCGGTCGCCCGCCGCCTTCTTGAGGCCGCTGACCGTCAGGAAGTCGCCGGATCCGAGATCGATCGGCGCCTGAGCACCGGCCGTCGCGGCGTTCCACGCAGCATCCAGGAACTCGCGGTTCGTCTCGGCGAGGTTGACGGCGCGCGTCGAGACGCGCTCGGGGCCGAGGATGGCGACCGCGGCATCCGCGGGCAGGTAGTCGGTGAGCGGCACGAGCTTGTCGAGCAGCGCGGGGGCGAGCGCCTCCATGCCCTCGACCGGGATGCCTTCCGCGATCTTCGCGAGCATCGGCGCGAGCGTCGGGAACTCGTGCTCCATCTCGCGGGCGCGCTGCCGCACCGCGTCGGTCAGCAGCAGTTCGCGGCTGGGCGCGAGCTCGGCGCTCTCGATCTCGCCGGGCAGCGAACGCTGATCGGCCACCGAGAAGGCGCGCAGCTGCTCGAGCTCGTCGCCGAAGAACTCGGCGCGCACCGGGTGCTCGGCGTCGGGCGGGAACACGTCGAGGATGCCGCCGCGCACCGCGAACTCGCCGCGCCGCGTCACGAGGTCGACGCGTACGTACGCGAGTTCGACGAGCTGGATGCCGAGGCTCGCCAGGTCGTACCCGCGCCCTTTCGCCGTCAGCACGATCGGCTCGACCGCGGCCAGGCCCGCCGCCAGGGGTTGGAGCGCGGCCCGCACGCTCGCCACCACGACGAGGTGGCCCGGACGGTCGGCGGGGCCCTGCTTCTGCCAGATGTCGAGGGCGCGCAGGGCCTTCAACCGCGCGCCGACCGTCTCGGCGCTCGGGCTCAGGCGCTCGTGCGGCAGGGTCTCCCAGGCCGGAAGGTTCAGCACGGTCGCGCCCGGCAGGTAGCTGCGGAACGCGGCCCGCACCCCTTCGGACTCGCGCGAGGTCGCGGTGATGGCGAGCAGCGCCTGCGGCCCGCCGGCGGGGCCGGATGCTGCCGCGCGCCTCTCGAGCAGCGCCGCGAGAAGCGGCACGCGCATGCCGTCGATGAGCGAGAAATCGGCGTCGCGCGTGGCCTCGTGGAGCGCGGTTTCGAGCGTGCGGGCGCGCGAAAGCCAGGTGATCAAGCGCTCGAGTGCCACTCGTGCGAGTTTACGGGCCGCCGCCGACGCCCGTGCCCGGGTTCGCCTGCAGCTTGCGCCGGGTCAGAAGGATGTCGCCACCCCGGCTGCCTCCACAACGTGCGTGGCAGTTCGCGTGACACTTCGCGTCACGCGAGTTGCGCCGCAGGTTGCAGAGCGCGCCAGGACGGGCAAAGGGACGGGCACGAGGACGAGGACGAGGACGAGGGCGGGCACGGACACGGACACGGACACGGACAGAACGGCCGACCGAACAGGAACGGCCAGGTATCGCGGAGAGCGATGACGACGGGCTGTGGGCGACGTAGGCTCGCGGCCGCCGTCAGCGAGCGCTGAGCCGCTTCTCGAACCACAGCCCGGCGTACGGGTTGTCGTTGTAGCGCTCGATGTCGCGGTAGCCGTTCTTGCGGTACATGGCGATGGCTTCGAGCAGCACCGGGTTGGTGTCGAGGCGCACCACCGGGCGTCCCGATGCGAAAGCCGTTTGCTCCAGGAATCCGAGCAGGCGGGTCGCGAGCCCGCGGCCGCGCGCGGCGGGGGCGATCCACATCCGCTTGATCTCGGCGGTTGCGTCATCCATCCAGACCAGGCCACCGCAGCCCAGCACCTCGTCGCCCGACATCGCGAGGAAGAAGCGGCCGCGCGGAGGGTTGTAGTCGTCGGGCTCGAGGTATCCGGTGGGGTCGAATCCGGCGGGGAAGCGCGCCGCCAACTCGGCGAAGTACGCGGTCATCGCCGCCTGCGCGGCCGGCGATCCCGCGTCGACCTCCGCGAACTCCTCAGCACCGGTCACGCGCTACTCCTGGGGCGCGTGGAACCGGGCCTGAGCCGCGAGCAGCCCGTCGGTGATGACGAGCTCGGTGGCGTCGGCGGCATCCGACAGCAGCGAGGGCAGGATCTCGCGCTCGGCGCCGGTGAACGGCTTGAGCACGAAGTCGGCGGCGTCCTGCCGGCCGGGCGGCCTGCCGATGCCGATGCGGACGCGCACGAAGTCGGGCGTCCCGATCGCGGCCGCGATGTCTCGGACGCCGTTGTGGCCGCCGTGCCCGCCGCCGCTCTTCAGGCGGATGGTGTCGAAAGGGATGTCGAGCTCGTCGTGCAGGACGATCAGCTGGTCGGCATCCAGGTCGTAGAAGCGCAGCAGGGCCGCGACCGGGCCGCCAGACAGGTTCATGAAGCTGTTCGGCTTGGCCAGAATCAGCTTCGGACCGCCGGGCGACAGGCGCGCCTCGGCGACCGTCGCGTTCGCCTTGTGCGTCTTGAAGGTCGCCGAGGTGCGATGGGCCAGCTCGGCGAGCGCCATCTGCCCGACGTTGTGACGATGGCTGGCGTAGCCGGGCCCGGGATTGCCGAGCCCGACTACCAGCCAGCTGTCGCCTGCCACGACGGGCGCGGTTACTCCGCGGCCTCGGTGGACTCTGCCGCGTCGGACTCGGCCTCGGCCGCGCCGCCTTCGCCGGCCTCGGCACCCGCCTCGGCGGCCGCTTCGTCGGCGGCCAGGTCGTCGGCGGTCGGCGCCGACGGCGTCGTCACCGAGAGCACCAGCAGCTCGGGGTCGCTGATCAGCGTCGAGCCTTCCGGCAGCTTCACGTCGCCGGCGTGGATGCGCGTGCCGTCCTCGGCGTCGGTGACGTCGACGATGATGCGCTCCGGAATGTGCGTGGCCTCGGCCTCGAGCGAGAGCGTGTTGGCATCCTGCACGACGATCGTGCCCGAGAACGACTCGCCCTCGACGTGCACGGGCACGTCGACGGTGACCTTCTCGCCCTTGCGGACGACGATCAGGTCGAGGTGCTCGATGATCTGGCGCACCGGGTCCTTCTGCACGTCCTTGACCAGGGCGAGCTGGCTCTTGCCCGAGATGTCGAGGTCGAGCACCTGGTTGGCCTTGCGCAGGATGAGGGCGACCTCGTGACCGGGCAGAGTCACGTGCTGCGGGTCGGTGCCGTGGCCGTAGATGACCGCGGGCACCTTGCCGGCGGCGCGGATCTTGCGGGCAGCGCCCTTGCCGAAGGTGTCGCGCGGTTCCGCACGCAGTTGATTGGCACCGTGTTTGTTGTCGTCAGCCATGAGGGGTCTTCTTTCGTCTGGAGTGGTCGGGAGCACGCACGTCGAACAGACGGAAGCCGTTCACCGCGTCGATCACGGATGCCGCTGGCAGCATCCCTCGCCGAAGTTCAACAAGAAGAATAGCGGAGAGCGGGGGGAGGGCGCGACCGCGCCGGATTCCCGGCTCGCGCGGTCGATTCACACGGAACCTCGGCTGCGCTTCCGACCGCCCCTCGCCAAGCGCGTTCCGTGTGGACCACCCGCGCCCGAGTGCGCCGCAGCAGCGGCGCCGCGCCGAAGAATCAGTAGAACTCGACGGTATTGACCACGTTCTCGAGGGGCCGTCCGTCGAGGAACGCGGTCGCGTTCCGCGCGAACAGCTCGGTGATCAGCCGGGCCTCGTGCACGCTGATCGCGGCGGTGTGCGGACTGATCAGCACATTCGGCAGATCCCAGAGCGGGCTGTCGTGGGGCAGCGGTTCGACGGCGGTCACGTCCAGGGCGGCGAAGCCGACGCGGCCGTCCGACAGGGCCTCGATCAGCGCGGGTTCGTCGACCGTGCTGCCCCGCCCGATGTTCACGATGGAGGCGCCCGGCTTGATGGCGGCCAGCACCTCGCGGCTCAGCATCCCGTCGGTCTGGGAGGTACCGGGCAGGGCGAGAACGATCGCGTCGACCGTGGCGGCCACCTCGGCGAGCTTGTCGGTCAGGAAGACCTGGGCGACGCCCGGCACCTCGACGAGGCGTCGGTGCACTCCGACGACGCGATAGCCGAGGCCCGCGAGCTTGGATGCCGTCAGCCGCCCGATCGCGCCCAGCCCGACCACCGCGACCGTCAGGTCGGGCGCGAGCGGCATCGCCACGCGCGGCGCCCACTCGTGCCGGATCTGCGCGGTGCGCAAGTACGGCAGCATCTTGGCCCCGGCCAGCACGCCGAACACCGCGAACTCCGAGAGCGGTTCGGCGTGCACACCGGCCGAGGTGGTGAATACGATGCGCGCCAAGGCGTCCGCGTCGAGGTGCGCCGCCTTGACCTGCTGGCCGCCCCCTGCGGGGATCGTGTGCACCCAGCGCAGAGCGGGGTTGGCCGCGACCGTACGCGCCAGGGCCGCCCCTGAGTGGTCCGGCACGCCGAACAGCACCTCGGCGGTGTCGAGCAGCGCCTCGAATCGCGCCTGCTCCCCGGCGGTGCGCTCGTGCCGCACCATCCAGTTATCCGAGGCGGGGCCGAGCAATGACGGTTCGAACAGCACATCGAGCCGCGGCTCGCGCGCGCGGAGCAGCTCGATGTTCTCCGCGGTCTGCGCGGTGCCGATGACGACTCGGAGCCGGTCGGTCATGAACGATTTCCGTGCGGAGTCACGAGGCAACCTGACTGAGGATCGACGCCACGATGTCGGTCGGTGCGATCGTCACGTCGAACGAGATCGGATGTTCGTCGGAGCTCGGCGCCTCAAGAGTCGACAGCTGCGAATTGAGCAACGACGCCGGCATGTACTCGTGCGTGCGGCCGGCCAACCGAGAAAGGAGGAGCTCACGGGTGCCGTGCAAGTCGATCAAGTGCAGCTGGGGGGCGGACTGCCGAAGCACGTCACGGTACCGGCGCTTCAGCGCGGAACACGCGACGACCACTCGCCCCCGCGCGAGAACATCTCCGATGGCCGCGAGCCACGGGGCCCGATCGTCATCGTCGAGGGCGATCCCCGCCGCCATCTTGGCCTTGTTGGCGGCCGGATGAAGGTCGTCACCATCAACGAACTCCAGGCCGAGCGCCTGCGCCAGTGCCGCGCCGACCGTGGACTTCCCCGAGCCGCTGACACCCATCACGAGGTAGCAATCCGGCACGGTCTCGAGGTTAGTCGCTTCCATCGGCCATCCGAATGCCCGCGCGCTTCTCCCGCGCGCGGCGCAGAAGCGTCTTCACGGTTTCCCCAGTGACACTGAGTTGACGGGCGGTCTCGGCACGACTCACCCCGGCCTCGGACATGGCGAAGACTCGTGACTCGGCCGGCGACAGGGGCCGATGTCGTCCTTCTGCCGTCGGGAGCATACGAGGACGCCATGCCCCACTGACCGAGTCGCCCCTCGCAAGAATCTCGACAACACCCGCGAGCTCATCAAGAACGGACGCTCCTGCCTCGGCGAAGCGAGCGAGGGCAACGGGATCCGCCTTGTCCTGCAGCACGATCACCCCGGCTCCGAGCAGCCGGCACACGCCGATGCGCGCGGCCACCGCGTCGACGTCGCCGTCATCGACGACCAGAACCACGTCCGTGGGGAACCCCGATGATGTGGCCAGCCGTGCGAGCGGACCCGCCGCCACGACGTCGACGCCCGGGATCGACGCTGCCCCGATGGATCGAGTCACCTCACCGCCGGGTCGCTCCACGATCGCGAGACGCATCGCATTCACACGACGACGCTCATCCCGCCATCGACGAAGAGAACCTGACCGGTGACGAAGCGGGAAGCATCGGACAGGAAGAACACGGCTGCGCCGACCAGGTCCTCGGGATCTCCCCAGCGACCGGCCGGCGTCCGTCCCCGCACCCAACGGTCGAATTCCGGGTCCTCGACGAGAGCGCGAGTCATCTCGGTGTTGAGGTAGCCGGGGGCGATGCCATTGATGCGAACTCCCGAACTCGCCCACTCCGCCGTCATCGCGCGCGTGAGATTGCGCAGACCACCCTTGGCCGCGGTGTACGGGGCGATGGACGGGCGTGCCAGGTCGGACTGTATCGAGCAGATGTTCACGATCGCGCCATCACCACGCGCCACCATGCCGCGGGCGACCTCGCGGCCGACCAGGAAAGCGGAGGTGAGGTTGGTGCGCAGCACGCGGTCCCAGTCGGCGACCTCCAGGTCCAAGAGCGGCACCCGATGTTGCACTCCGGCGTTGTTGACCAGGCCGTCGATCGGGCCGTGCTCGGATTCCAGCGATCGGACCGCATCCACTACCGCGTCGCCGTCGGTCACATCGAAGGCCGCGGTGATCACTCGTGCATGGGGAGCATCGGAGCGCAGTTGCTGGGCGGCACTGTCGAGGGCACCGGCATCGCGGGCATTGAGGATGACGGAGGCCCCCGATGCCACAATGCCGGCGGCGAGCGTGCGGCCGATGCCTCGGCTGGACCCCGTCACAAGGATCAGACGACCGGTCAGATCGAATCGGGACTCGGACATTCACTTCTCCTGGACGAGGCGATCGGGCGACGGGAGGGGGGCACGTACGGGCCCCTGGACGGTGCGATTCTCGAGCTCGCCGAGTCCGTCGATCCGGACGCGGCAGGATTGACCGGAGCTCACCAGCACGGTCGTGCTCGGGGCGCCCGTCAGAATGACATCTCCCGGGCCCAGCTCCATGATCGACGTGATGTAGACGAGTTGTTCGACGATGTCCCAGGCGAGCAGATCCGTCGAGGATTCCGCGACGACACGGCCATCGATCTTCATCGCGATGCCGAGCGCCGCGGCATCGAACTCCGTCTCGATCCACGGTCCGAGCGGGGTGAATCCATCGCCGTTCTTCGCCTGGCTGAACAGGGTGTCCAGCGGCACCTGATCCACGGCAGTGACATCGTTGGCGATCGTCGCTCCGAGTACGACTTCGAGCGCCTCACTCGAGCGAAGGTGCCGAGCACGCCGCCCGATCACGAGGGCGAGTTCGCCCTCGACCGCGATCTCTCCGATCCCCTCATCGAGCACGATCGAAGCTCCTGGACCGCAGACCGTCCTCGCTGACTTCAGGAACGCCTGCGGAGGCCGCGCCCGATCGAGGGGACTGCCGTTGTGCGACATCCCCACCACCACCCGGGGCTCGGTGGGTGCTGCGAGGGCACTGCCATCGACCGGCCATGACCGCCCGGTCTCGCGGGGTTTGATTGCGAACAGGTCGTCGATCTCGCGCCACTCCGCGCCCCGGAGGACGGCCGGGCGCGGGCCGGACGGCGTTCGGACTCGTGCTCGTCGCATCGTCTCAGTTCTCGTTCACGTCGAACTCAGTAGAACTCGACCGTGTTGACACGGTTGATCAGGTCGCGTCCGTCGAGAAGCCGGCCGGCGTTCTCGGCGAAGAGTTCGGCGATGAGCCGATCCTCCGCAGGGTTCAACCCCGCCGTGTGGGGGCTGATCAGCACGCGAGGATGCTTCCACAGTGGACTCGACGTCGAGAGCGGTTCCGCCGAGAACACATCAAGCGCTGCGAACCCGATCTGCCCCGAGTCCAACGCGTCGACCAGTGCGTCTTCGTCGATCACCGTGCCGCGCCCCACGTTCACGATCGTGGTTCCCGGAGAGAGTGCCGCAAAGACTCGGGCATCGACGAGCGACTCGGTGTCGATAGTGCCGGGAAGCGTGACCACCAGAGCGTCGAAGTCCGCGACGGCGTCAGCCAATTCTTCCGGTCGGATCACGCGGCTCACCCCGGGCAGCTCGACGTCTCGTCTGCTCACTCCGGCGACCGACGCTCCGAGTGCCGCCAGTTTCGACGCGGTCGCGCGCCCGATGTTGCCCAGCCCGACCACGAGCACGTTCTGCTCGCTGATCAACGGCATCACCCATCGCTCACTCCACTCCTCGGCCGCCTGCTGCCGAAGAAGGCGCGGCAAGGTCTTGGCACCGGCGAGCACGCCGAAGACGGCGAACTCCGCCAGCGGCTCGGCGTGCACGCCTGCCGAGGTGCTGAAGGCGATCCGCACCAGCTGCTCCTGCGAGAGCCGCGCAGCCTTGACCTGCCCTCCGCCGCCGGCGGGCATGGTCTGCACCCACCGCAGGCGGGGATTGACCGCTGCGGTGCGGTGGAGCTGCTCCGGATCTTCATCCGGCACCCCGTAGAGGGCCTCCGCAGAATCCACGAGCTCCTCGAACGCGCGCTGCTGACTCGGTGTGCGCCGGTACGCCGGATCGCCGACGTGGTCGCCCGCAAAGCGCGATGGGGGCAGCAGGGACGGCTCGCAGACCAGGTCAAGACGCGGCTCGAGCTGCGCGATCCGATCCATCAGCTCGGAGCTCAACGGGGTCGCGATGACGACACGCAGACGACCGGGGGATGACATGGGTCTCTCTTCTCGCTGGGCGCGACCGCGGAGGGCGTCCAGACGTTCGTTCACGACAGGGGTGACCGCGGGCGGACGGATGCGTTCCGCCCGCCCGCGGCAGGGCTGCGACTACTTGCCCCAGACCTTCTTGAACACGTCGCGGTATCCGCTCGCCGGGTCGAACACGTCGCCGCTCGGAACGTTCGCCTTTGTGATCAGACCAGGCGCCGCGACGAATTTCGACGGAGCCTGGCCCGCGAGCGCGCGGTTTGTTTCGTCGACCAGCTGCCATCCCTGCAGGATGAGCGGCTCGGCCACCGTGGCGGCCTGGTAGTCGACGGTCCGGATCCGCTGGAACTCTGCGGAGTCTCCGTCACCGGCGGCCACCGACTCGGGCGGGCCGGACGGCTTCTTGCCGGCGTCGCGCAGCGCCGACTGGGCGCCTCCGAAGTAGTTGCCGTTGATCGCAAGCAGGTACGTCAGTTTGTTGCCGTTCTGCTGCAACAGGTTCGAGATGATGCCGGGCATGCGTTGGTCGGCTTCGGCGATCGGCGAGTCCTGGTAGCTGAGCACCTTGCAGCTCTTGCACGCCTCGATGTAGGCCTTCATGGCGTCGGCCTTCTCGACGGCGATCGCGTACTGGCCGTCGGTGAAGATCGCCACGCCCGCCTTGCCGTTGGAGTCGGCGACCGCGTAGGCCGCGGCCAGCTGCGAGACGACGAGGGGGTCGGTGCTCACGTTGGTGAACAAGCCGTCGCCCGGTCCGGCTGCCGCAGCGGCGTGCCACCCGATGACCGGGATGCCCGCCGACTTGGCCTGCGCGATGGAAGCCGACTGCTCGGTCGCGTCGAATCCACCGGCGATGATGGCGGCCGGATGGGACGCGATCGCCTGGTTCAGCGCGTCGGTGCGACCCTGCGCGGTGGCCTTGCCGTCGTAGACGTCGACGGTCCAGCCGATCACCTTGGCGGCTTCCTGCACGCCGGTCAGCACCGTGTTGATGCCGCCGTTGGTGAGGTCGCTGCCGACGTAGGCGATGTGAGCGCCTGATTTCTGCGCGGTCGGGCCGGTCGATTCTGGCGTGAACCCTTTCGAGGCAGTGAGACTCCCGTCGACAAGCGACTTCGAGTACGCGACGATGTCGCCCTTCGGGATGATCGACGAGAAGTCCTGCCCGGACTTGGTGGCCGAGGGCGAACCCGTGCCTCCCGAAACGGTTCCGCTTGCACAAGCGGACAGGGCAAGACCCATGGCCAACGGAATGGCCGCGATGGCCACCCACCGTCGACGTGAGGAGCTGTGCGTCATGATGTTTCCTTTCCTTCAGATGCGGCCGGGGCGGCATCGATGCCGTCGGCCTCCGGGGTTGATGCAGTGGGTGTGGCCGATGGGGCATCGGCCCGTGCGACCCTGCGACGGCTCGCGAGCGAGGCGATCGTGATGGCGGCGACGAGGGTGAGGCCGTTGAAGAGCGGCTCCAAGTAGAACTGGCCGGGCAGCAACTGCTGCAGGCCGGAGATCCCGATGGTGGCAATGGCGACGCCGAGGATGGTGCCGAGCGCGTTGACCCTGCCGGGACGGATGGTGGTCGATCCGAGGAACGCCGCCGCCAGGGCAGGCAGCAAGTACTCGGGACCGATGTTCGCCTGGGCGACGCCCGCTTGTCGGGAGGCGAGCAGGATCCCCGCGAGCGCGGTCAACATCCCCGATGCCGCCATGGCGCCGATGATGTAGCGACGCCTCGGGATGCCGCTCAGCCTGGCCGCAGCCGGGTTGGCCCCGACCGCGTACAGGTAGCGGCCGACCGGCAGGTAGTCGAGAACCAGCCACAGCACGATTCCCAGGGCGATGGCGATCACGAAGGGACCGGGCACCGGCCCGAGGCTCCACTGCGACAGGCCATCGAACGCCTTGGCGCGCTGTCCGGCCGAGTCGGTGATCTGACGTCCGCCCGTGTACCAGTAGGTGATCGAGTAGATGACCTGCCCCGTTGCGAGGGTGGCGATGAAGGCATCCACCTGGGCGAGTTCGATGAGCAGGGCGTTCAGCAGTCCGATGACGGCGCCGCCCACGAGCACGAGCAGGATGACCAGCCGGTAGTCGATGCTGTGCAACTGCCACGACAGCGACATCACCTGCCAGAGGCCGACCCCGTACCCGATCGAGAGGTCGATCTTGCCGGCGATCATTGGGATCGTGACCGCGAGCGCGAGGATCAGCAGCACCGACTTGCCGGCCGTCAGCAGTTGGAAGTTCAGCAGCGATGCGAAGGTGTCCGGCCTGAGGATCGTGAAGACCACGAAGAGCGCGGCAGTCAGGATCACCATCCCGTAGTTCGAGGTCAGCTTGCGGTGCCAGGCGGCGCCCCGCCCCGGTTCGAGGGCGGTCGACTTGACCGAGGTGTTCATCGTCATGATTCGGTTCTCCGGTTCGAGGGGGCGAGCGTGGGGAGCTCGTGGAGCTCTGAGGCGGCGGCGACCAGGTTCGCGATGGTCAGCTCCTGGCCGGACAGTTCGGCGACGATGGATCCGCGGTCGAGCACCAGGGCGCGGTGAGCGATCTTGGCCACCTCTTCCATGTCGGTGGAGACGACGATCGCGGCCATCCCGCCTTCGACCGCGTCGCGCAGCAGGCCGTAGATCTCGGCTTTGGCCCCTACGTCGACGCCCATGGTGGGCTCCTCGAGCACCACGGCGGCGCGGTCGACACCGAACCAGCGGGCGAGCACGACCTTCTGCTGGTTGCCGCCGGAGAAGGTATCGAGGGCGATCTCGGGGTCTGCGGGTCGCACATCGAAGCGATGCAGCAGGGGTCCCGCCTGCCGACTCTCGGCGCGCACGGTGCGGAATTGCCAGAAGCGGCGTCCCCACACCCTCGGGTTGATGAACAGGTTCTCGCGGGCGGTGAGTCCGCTCGCCACCGCCTCGGTCTCGCGGTTCGAGGTGGCGAAGCCGAGTCCGCGTTGCACCGCGGTGAACGGCGAGCCGGGAGCGTAGGGAGCGCCGTCGAGCGTCATGCTGCCGGTCTCCATCGGGAGCGCGCCGACGATGGCCCGGCCGACCGCCTCCTGCCCGGCACCGCGAAGGCCGCAGAGGGCAAGCACCTCGCCGGCATGCACCTCGAACGAGACGGGCGGCGATGACGAGACCCGCATGCCGTCCACGCGCAGTCGCACGTCTGAGCGCGGTGGCTGAAAGACGGTCGCCGCGGTTTCGTGGCCGACGATCAGGTCGACGAGTTCGTCGTGGGGCAGGCTGGCCGTCGGACGCTCGGCGACCACTCGGCCATTGCGCATGATGACGACCCGCTGCGCGATCTCGTAGATCTCATCGAGACGGTGCGACACGTAGATCATGCCGACCCCGGTGTCGCGCAGGCGCCGCAAGACCGTGAACAAGCGCTCGACGTCGGCGGCGGGCAGGGACGCCGTCGGTTCATCCAGAACCAGCAGCTTCGGCTTGCTGACCAGGCTCCGCGCAATCGCGAGCAGGCTGCGCTCGGTGCGGGGAAGGTCGAAGATCCTGGCGTCGGGATCGATGCCCCCGCCGACGGCATCCAGCACGTCCAGCGCTTGCTGACGCATCCGCGTGGCGCTGATCAGGCCGAATCGCCGTGGATACCCGAGCGACTGCGCGATGTTCTCGGCAACGGTCATCCAGTCCACCAGGCCGAGGGTCTGATGGACGAACGAGATCTGCTTGCGCGCGCCCGACGAGTCGAGGTCGACGCCGCTCAGAAGCATTCTGCCGCGGTCGGGCTTGTACACCCCGGCCAGCATCTTGATCACGGTCGACTTGCCCGCGCCATTCTCGCCGAGCAGGGCGACGATCTCGCCCTGCTCGACGTGAAAGCTCACATCCTGGGCCGCGTGGGTGGCGAAGAACGACTTGTCGAGCCCTTCGACCGAGAGGAGCGGCAGGGTTTGTTCAGCTTGTTGAACGTCGTCCATCGCCTCTGGGGCGTGGGAATCTGACCGTGGCACGACAGATGTCCTTTCTCAGTCGACCGCGAAGGGGGCGAGCCTGCTCGCCAGAGTTTGAAGTTCGGCAACCAACTGAACCCGCACCTCGGGGGTCACCCGCTGCGACAGCAGCGTCGTGCTCACCGCACACGAGCGCGCGGCACCGGGGATCGCCACCCCGAGGCAGGTCACGCCGATCGTGTTCTGCTCGTCGTCCACCGCGTATCCATGCTCTCGAACGCGAGCCAGGTCGCGCCGCAACTCCGAGACGGTGCGATGCGAACGCTTGGTCGGTCGCGGGAGCGGGCCGAGCCCGTCGAGCAACTCGTCGAGTTGCTGCGCAGGCAGTGCGGCCAACATGGCCTTGCCGAGCGAGGTGACGACGGCGGGCATCCGACGCCCGATGTCACTCGCCAGCCGGATCGGTTGCTGTCCGTCGTGACGGGCCAGGTAGAGCACCTCCGCGCCGTCGAGGGCCGCAAGCAGCACGGTATCGCGGCGCAGAGTCGGCAGGGTGTTGACGGCCATGCGGAACTCGGCGACCAGGTCGGTCGAGCCGAGCACCGCCTGCCCGAACTCGATGGCCTTGAAGCCGAGCAGCCAGCCGGTGGCCACTCGGCGAACCATTCCGGTCAGCTCGAGCGTGACCAGCAGATTGGACGTCGAGGACTTGGGCAGCGGGATGGCGGCCGCGATCTGGCTGAGGGTGGCGGCTCCGTGGTGCGCGGCGATCGCGTCGAGCACCTGGATCGCACGGAATGCCGCCGGCGCGGGAACACTGGCTGCGGTCGCTTCGCGCGGCTCGTCGATAAGGGTCATGCCGCCACCTCCCGTCGAGCCGCGTCGCGCGTGGTCGTCTCGATGGAGTAGATGCTCGTCGAGGCCGCGATGAACAGGGTGGTCCCGTTCGGTCCCCCGAAGCAGAGGTTGCCGATGATCTCGGGAACCGGGATGCGCCCGAGAAGCACGCCGTCGGGGGCGAAGATCTGCACGGAATCGGCACTCGATGACCACACCCTGCCCTGCTCGTCGACGCGGATGCCGTCGGCCACCCCCGGTTCGATCACGGTGAAGACGCCTCGGGCCGTGCAGGTGAAGTCCGTCGCGACGTCATACGCCACGATGTGATGATTGCCGCTGCCGTCTGTCCGGAGCGCCACCGAGGTGTCCGTCACATACAGCACGGACTCGTCGGGTGAGAACGCGAGGCCGTTGGGCTCCTCGATGTCTTGGATCATCGCGTGAACGGTGCCGTCTGCCGGGTCGACGCGGAACACGAAGTTGCCGCCGTACTCCCGCTCGCCGGGGTGACCCTCATGGGGCTGCACGATTCCGTACGGAGGGTCGGTGAACCAGATCGAGCCATCCGACGCGACAACCACGTCGTTGGGAGAGTTCAACCGGTGCCCATTCCAGCTGTCCACCACGGTCGTCACGACGCCGTCGGTCTCGCGTTCCACCGCCCGGCGGCCGTGCGAGCACTGGACGACGACGCCGTCCAGGTCGAAGGTGCGACCGTTCGTGAATTCCACCTCATCGCGGTAGACGCGCAGTTCGCCATCGCGGGGATCGACCTCGAGAATCCGGTTGCAGGGGATGTCGCTCCAGCGCAGCACGCCCAGCTCGGGCAACCAGAGCGGACCCTCGGACCAGGTGGCACCGGTCGTGACACGCACCACGCGCGCGCCCGCGGGCACGAGCCCGGGAGCGGTCGCCATGGGGCTGTCGTCGATCATCGGTGATCTCCTTCGGTTGGGCCAACTAAAGCAAGCGGTGCGGGGAGGTGCAAGAGGTTCGTTCGAAATCCTGAACGACGTTCCAACATCGTGACCCGGGCGGGCACGGCGTGGATCGTCGTCCTGTCACGACGGGGCGCCGAAACGCAACAGCACCTTTCCCGAGTGGGCAGCATCGCGCGCCACCTCGAAGGCTTCGAGAGCGTCGGATGCCGCGAACTCGTGCGTCACCACCGGATCGACCCGGAGCGCCTCCGACGCCAACGCCGCGATCACCTCGTCGATCTCGTCGTTGAAGCGGAACGAGCCCACCAGCTCGAGCTCCCTCGTGATCGCGAGCGAAATCGGCACCGGCTGATCGCCGCTCGGCAGCAGGCCCACCATGACCACACGTCCGCCCCGAGTCGTGCCACGGATCGCCGACGCCAGCCCGCGGTGACTTCCGGAGGACTCGACCGTCACATCGGCGTCGACCAGCGCGATCGAATCCGCGTCCCCGGCCAGGATCGTGCGAGTTGCTCCGAGCTCCCGAGCCATCGCCAGGGGCTGCTCGTGCAGATCGACCGCCACGATCTCGCGGGCGCCCTTCAGCTTCAGCACGGCGATGATCAGGGCGCCGATCGGCCCGCTCCCCACCACCAGAACTCGCTTGCGCGTGACGTCACCGGCGCGCGACACCGCATGCCACGCCACGCTGGCCGGCTCGACCAGCGCGGCGCGGCGCAGTGTCAGCGAGTCCGGAAGAGGACGGAGCATTCTGGCGGGCAGCGCCACGCGGTCCGCAAAGGCTCCCGCGCGGTGCGGGAAGCGGGCGGCGCTGCCGAGGTAGGTGGCGCCGGGCGAGAGATTCGGCCGCTCAGGGGGATACCGCGATCCGTCGCCAGGTCCGGGTGTTGCCGGATGCACAGCCACCCGAGTCCCTGCCGGGGGGCCGGAGCCGTCACGAGCTGCGACCGCAACCGTCCCCACGACCTCGTGACCCAGGAGCATGGGCTCACGCAGCACGGACTCGCCGGCCGCGCCGTCGAGCCAGTAGTGCAGATCCGACCCGCAAATCCCGCCGAAGGCGATGTCGACCACCGACTCGTCGGCTGCCGGGTTCGGCTCGGGGACGACATCGAGACGAAGATCGCCGGCGCCGTGGGCGACGACTCCGTGCAACGTCCCCGGCAATGACGCCTTGCTGCTGGCCACCTGCGGCTCCTTTGTCACGGCGAGAGCGGGGTCCACCGCTCGAACCCCACCCTAACCGCACTGCGAACGGTGTTCAACAGAGTGGACAGATGCCGTTCAGCCGGCCGAACAGCCGCTCAGGTCACGCATCAGGGTGCAGAGGCTTCGAGAGCTCCCGCGCCAAGCCCACCACGGCATCCGCCATCGTGGAGAGCAACGCGTCGTCGGCGTCCACCCCGACGAGCGACACCCCGACCGCGAACGAGGTCTCAGCCGGCTGCCGAGCAGGCACCGCCGCGGCGATTCCGACGACAGCGGGATGCACTCCGCCCTCGTCGATCGCGACCCCCCGCTCGCGCGCGAGCGCCAGCTTCTGCTGCAACTGCTCAAGAGAGGTGATGCTCCGGTCTGTGCGATGCGGAAAAAGCTCGGTTCGCGAGAACCGAACGGCAACCTCTTCGGGAGGCAGAAGAGCCAGCAGGGCATTGCCGACCGCGGTCAGGGCTGCCGGGAAGCGGTCGCCGATGCCGGCAGACAAACGCAGTGGCGCGCGCCCTTCGTGCCTGGCCAGGTAGAGAACCTCGGTTCCGTCGAGGATCGCGATCTGGACCAGCTCGTGCGAGAGCACAGGGGATTCCGCGCACAGCCGGTAGAACTCGCGCACCTGGTCGAAGGTCGAGAGATAGGCGCCGCCGAGTTCGACGGTGCGCCGACCGAGCACGTACCCACCGTCGCGACGCTGGAGGAGACGTCCCGCCTCGAGGGCCGAGCACACATTGAGGGTCGAGGACTTGGCCGCCCCCAGTGCCCGCGCCAACTCGCTCAGTGACATGGGGCTGCCTGCCGCATCCGCCAGGATGTCGAGAATCGCCAATGCCCTGGTGACGGCGGGCGCCGGGTCGCGCTCCGTCTGGTCTCCTGCCATCTGTCCTCCGAGCCGCTGCGCTTTCGAGATACGGAACACCGTAGTTCAATCCAGTGAACACGGTTCGTTACCATGGACCACATGTCGCGACAGAGCGGTCCCGCGGACGACGGAACTCCCACCGCGGGCGTCATCGGACTCGGAGTGATGGGCGCGCCGATGGCGCGCAACCTGCTCGGCACATTCGGCAACGTGACGATCTGGCATCGCTCTCCCGAGCGGGCGGGCCACCTCCTCGGCGAGGGGGCCACCTGGGCGCCGTCTCCGCGGGCGCTCGCCGAGCGGTGTCGAGTGATCGTGCTGATGCTCCCCGATCTACCCGAGGTGGCAGAGGTCCTCCGCGGTGCGGACGGCCTGCTCGCCGGAGTCTCTGAACCCACCCTGCTGGTCATCTCGTCCACGTCGTCGGCCGCCGGCATCCGCGAGCTCGCGGAGCGACTGCTCGTCGAGTCCGATGGGCTGGTGCACCTCATCGACGCCCCCGTCACCGGCGGCGAGGAGGGCGCAATTGCCGGAACCCTCTCGATCCTGGTCGGCGGCGCCGACGAGGACGTGCGGGCGGCGCGGCCGGTGCTCGAGGCGATGGGCAACCCCTTTCACCTCGGTCCACTCGGCTCAGGAGCGATCGCCAAGTTCTGCAACCAACTGATCGTCGCCGCCACGGTGACCGCGCTCGGTGAAGCCGCCGTGCTCGGCGAGCGGAGCGGGCTCGACCTGGCCGTGCTCTTCGAGGCGCTGGGCGGCGGGTACGCTGGCAGTCGCGTCCTCGAGACGCGGGCGCGCCGCTTTGTCGAGGGCGACTATCACCCATCGGGAGCCGCGAAGTACATGGTCAAGGATCTGGGCTTCGCCCTGGAAGAGGCCGGGCGAGTCCGACTGGACGCGCCTCAGCTGGCCATGCTTTCCGAGTTCTTCCGCGACCTCAGCGCTCGCGGGTTCGGCGATCAAGACATCTCCGTGACCCGCGCATATATCGAATCCCGGAGCGCGCAGCTCGGCTGACCGCGCGCAACGCCCACCTCAGGAGAACCATCGAATGTCAGACACCAACTCCCCCCAGGCGAACATCGGCGTTGTCGGATTGGCGGTGATGGGCTCCAATCTGGCGCGCAACCTCGCCAGCCGCGCGGGCAACACGGTCGCCATCTTCAACCGCACGTACGAGAAGACCCAGGCGCTGATGGATGAGCATCCGGAAGCCGGATTCGTGCCCAGCCCCGACTACGCCGCGTTCGCCGCGTCGATCAGCAAACCCCGCACCGCCCTGATCATGGTGCAGGCGGGCAAGGGCACGGATGCCGTGATCGACGAACTCGTCAAGGTCTTCGAGCCGGGCGACATCATCATCGACGGCGGCAACGCGCTGTTCACCGACACGATCCGCCGCGAGAAGGCGGTGCGCGAGACCGGCATCAACTTCGTCGGCGCCGGCATCTCGGGCGGCGAGGAGGGTGCGCTCAACGGCCCGTCGATCATGCCGGGCGGATCCGACGAGGCCTGGAAGACGATCGGCCCGATCCTGAAGTCGATCGCGGCGGTCGCCGAGGGCGAGCCCTGCGTGACCCACGTCGGACACGACGGCGCCGGCCACTTCGTCAAGATGGTGCACAACGGCATCGAGTACGCCGACATGCAGCTGATCGCCGAGGCCTACGACCTGATCCGTCGCGGCACCGGCAAGAGCCCGGCCGAGATCTCGGAGGTCTTCGCCGAGTGGAACCGGGGCGAGCTCGAAAGCTACCTGATCGAGATCACCGCCGAGGTGCTCAAGCAGGTGGATGCCGACACCGGCAAGCCGCTGGTCGACGTCATCCTCGACCAGGCCGGCGCCAAGGGCACCGGCGCCTGGACGGTGCAGACCGCACTCGACCTCGGCGTGCCGGTCTCGGGGATCGCCGAGGCGGTCTTCGCGCGCAGCCTGTCGAGCAAGCCGGCGCAGCGCGCGGCCGCGCGCGAGCTGCCCGGCCCCGACGACAGCTGGACCGAGAGCGACGCCGACGAGTTCATCGAAGACGTACGACTGGCGCTGTTCGCGTCGAAGATCGTCGCCTATTCGCAGGGCTTCGATGAGATCGTCGCCGGCGCCGCCCAGTACGGCTGGGACATCAAGAAGGGCGACATCGCCAAGATCTGGCGCGGCGGTTGCATCATCCGCGCGCAGTTCCTCAACCGGATCACCGAGGCCTACGCCGCAGACAACGAGCTGGTCGCGCTGCTCACCGCCCCCTACTTCGTCGAAGCGCTCGAGCGCGCGCAGGGCTCCTGGCGCCGAGTGGTCGCGATGGCCGCGCACGCCGGTGTTCCCGCTCCTGCCTTCTCGTCGTCGTTGGCCTACTACGACGGGCTGCGGGCCGACCGCCTGCCCGCCGCGCTCATCCAGGGTCAGCGCGACTTCTTCGGCGCGCACACCTACAAGCGCGTCGACAAAGAGGGCACGTTCCACACCCTGTGGAGCGGTGACCGCAGCGAGATCGAGACCGAGCCGAGCGCCCACTAGCAGGTCGAGTAGCGGGCAGAGCCCGCGTATCGAGACCTTCCTGCGCGGGACCTTCGGCACTGTCCCGGCGTCGAGGCCATGCCTAGCGTCGGCTATGAGGAAATCGACCCGTCCTCGTGGAGGTCATGATGCTCCGGCTTCTCGCGCTCGCTGCTCAGGACGGCGGGACGGTCTATCTGGGCTGGGGTGCTTTCACCATCCAACTCGGCAACTTCATCGTGATCGCCGCGATGATCGTGCTGTTCGTGCTCGCCCTGGTGCTGCCCTTCCCGAAGGGACGGAAGCGCTCATGAAGTCAGAAGTCACCGAGCACCGGGTCGAGACCGAGGCCGACATCGAGCCCTTCTCCACCTGGACCGGCCGCGCCCGGCGCTGGATGCTGAAGAAGCTCCCGCCCGACAAGCTGCTTCCGGAGAGCCAGCCCAGCTACGTCGCGTCGTGGATCTACGTGTTCGGCATGGGCGCGATCGCCTCGCTGGCGGTCGTCATCGCCTCGGGCCTCGTGCTGAGCCTGAACGGACCGAGCTGGTGGCACGTGTCGGGCCTCGGGCACTTCGTCAACAGCACCCACCTGTGGAGCGTCGAGTTCTTCTTCCTCTTCATGGTCGTGCACCTGTGGGGCAAGTTCTGGATGGCCGCCTGGCGCGGTGGTCGCGTGCTCACCTGGATCACCGGGGTGCTGTCGTTCGCCGTCGGCATCGCGGCCGCCTTCACCGGCTACCTGCTGCAGACCAACTTCGAGTCGCAGTGGATCTCGTTCGAGGCCAAGGACGCGCTGAACGCCGCCGGGATCGGCGCCTGGTTCAACGTGGCGAACCTCGGACAGATGTTCACCTGGCACATCGTGCTGCTGCCCCTGGGCGTCGGGGCGATCGTGGCGTTCCACGTGATCCTGGTGCGCATGCACGGGGTGGTCCCGCCGATCGATGCGGCCGAGAGCGATGCGCAGCTCGCGCACGCGAAGGAGGCCTCGGAATGACCGCCACCAAGCCCACCCGACGTGACAACCCCATGTCGTGGCGCACCGGCACCGGCATCGCCGGCCGACCCTGGAAGGGCGCCGTGCGCGAGTACGACCTCTTCAAGGAACTGACGATCGGGCTGGTCGCGGCGATCGTGCTCGTGCTAGCGGCGTCGGCGCTCTTCGGCTCCCCCGACGACAAGGCGGTCAGCCTGAAGTCGTGGGCGGTCGCCCAGCCCTCCGATTTCGTGGCCACCGCCACCGCCGAGCTCGGCGGGACCAGCGACACGGCGGGCTACGGGCCTCCGTACAACTCGACGCCGGGCGCCACACAGACCCTCGGACCGATCGACCTGCAGACCCTGGCGGGCGTGAAGCTTCCGATCGACACCGCACAGGCCTTCGTGATCGGGCCGCTCTCGAGCCTGCCGAGCCCGCCGTCGGGCGTCGCGACCTGGAAGGCCGCGAGCGCCGACCAGCGCACCGCCTGGACCGACGCATACGCCAAGGCTCTCGACAAGGCCAAGAACCACGATCCTGCCAACGTGGCCGCGGGCGACTACGGCCCCGTCCCGGCGCTGATGCGCACGCTGCTCACCATGGCCAAGCAGGGCTCGCTCGACAGCGTCATCTCGGCGCAGGGCAAGTTCTACAACCTCGACTACACGCCGGCGATCCTTTTCATGGGCGACGGGGCGTACCTCAACGACCTGGCGGCCGGGCTGCACCTCAGCGGCGACCAGTGGGGGATGATGAACGAGACGGGCAACTATCCCGGCCAATCCTGGTTGTGGCTGTTCTCGTTCTTCTACCAGATCGAGCCGTTCGCCTCGCTGCCGAACGCGGACATCGTGGTGGTCGTTCTGGTCGCGATCCTGACCCTGGCGCTGATGCTCGTGCCCTTCATCCCGGGCCTGCGTTCGATTCCCCGGGTGATCCCGATCCACCGGCTGGTGTGGCGGGACTACTACCGTCGCCGCTGAGCGCTACCCCGCGCGACGCGGTCGGACGATGAGGCGCACGAGGGCGCGGACTCCGACCGCAGCAAGCGTGAGCACCGCGACACCCACGATGGCCTGCCACGGCGTCGACAAGGCGAGGGCGGCGCATCCGAGCAGGCCGAGACACGCGAGCACCGGGACGCGCATCCCGAGCCGGCGGGCCCGGCCGATCGCGGCCAGGTGCGCGACCCCGTAGTAGCCGAGCACCGCGCAGGCCGACACGCCGACCAGTCGGGCCGGGTCGAGCAGCAGCACCGCCCCGACCCCGACAATCGCGACGGCGAGCTCGGCGATCACCGGTGTCGCGCTGCGCTCCGAGATGCGGGCGAGGCGGCCGGGCAGCTCCCCGTCGCGCGCCATGGCCAAGGAGGTGCGACTCAGGCCGGCGAGCACGCTCAGCAGTGAACCGAGGCAGGCGACCGCCGCCGTGATCCTGATGATGGGCTCCGCCCCCGCGCCGACCGCGTCGGCGAGCGGAGAGCTGCTGGCCGCGAGGGCGTGCGAACCCAGCCGCACGAGCAGCACCGTCGCGATCGCCGCAGACAGCAGGAGCACGATCGACAGGGCGGCGATCACCGCGCGGGGAAGCGTGCGGCTGGGCTCGCGTACCTCTTCGCCCAGGGTCGCGATCCGCGCGTAGCCCGCGAAGGTGAAGAAGATCAGCGCGGCGGCCTGCAACACGCCGAGCACGCCGCCGGTGAGCACGACCGGCGAGCGCGGCGGCTCGCCGGCACCCTGTGCAACCGTCACGATCAGCACGACCAGCAGCACCGCGACGACGGCTGCCGCGATGATCGTACTGACGACTGCGGTGCTGCGGATGCCGGTGGCATTGACGATCGCCAAAACGACCACCGCGACCACCGCGACCGGCCGCGCGAACTCCGGCCAGAGGTAGGCGCCGGCGATCGACGCGATCGCCGCCACCGACGCGGTCTTGCCCAGCAGGAACCGCACACCCGCGACGAATCCCGGCAGCGGCCCGAGCTCTGCGCGCCCATACGCGTAGGCCCCGCCCGACACCGGATGCGCCATCGCGAGGCGGGTCGTACTGAGGGCGTTCAGGGCGGCCACCACGGCCGCCACCGGGAGGGCGATCAGGATGCCGGCCCCGGCGTCCGCGGCGGCTGGCGCCCACACGAAGAAGATGCCCGCGCCCAGCATCGACGCCACCCCGATCGCGGTCGCGGCGGGGATGCCGAGGCGGCGTTGCAGCTGGGTCACGGTCGGATCGTAGCCGGGGCGGATGAACAGGCCCGTGCGAGACTGGGAACACCATGATGGACGACGAGTACCACCCCGAGCTCGCGGAGTACGTGCCCACCGAGGGCCGGTCGATCCGGCACCCGATCACGCTCACGGTGATCCGGGTCGTCATCGTGATCGCGGTCGTCGCACTCGTGCTACCGGGCGTGATCTACACGATCAACGTGCAGGTCACGACGGCCGGGGCGGCGTGCGCGATCGTCGTGTCGTCCACGGCTCCCGACGCGACGCCGGATGCGCGGCTCCAGCTCTGGGGCGGCAACGGTCCCGGCTGGTACTGCTACGCGCGCAGCTTCGACGGGTCCGAAGTGATGCTGCGCTCGCTCGGAATGATCCCGGGGCTGACCTACCACCCGTCCGGAACGCCCGCCTGAAGCCGCCCCGTGAAGCCCGGCTCCGATCCCGCCCCCGCCGATGCCGCGCGCTGGGACGACCTCACCGCCGAGTTCCTCACCAAGCCCGGGGTGACGCTCGAACGCGCCTTCAGCCGGATCTCGCTGATGGTCGGCGGCAAGCTGTTCGCCTCGGCCGGGCACGGCGGCCTGCTCATCAAGGTGCCCGCCGAGCGGGTGGCCGAACTGATCGCCAACGGCGACGGTCAGCCGTTCTCGACCGGCGGCAACCGGGTCATGCGCGAATGGGTGGTGGCGGCTCCGTCGACGGATTGGCACGCCCTGGCCGCCGAGTCGATGGCCTTCGTCACCGCCCAAGCTGCGGCGGCATCCGCCAAGAAAACGAAGTAGAGCGCAAAGCTCCCGCTGTCGCGGCGGCGTGACGCGCGACGCTACGCGTCGCTTCGAGCGATCACGCCGCCCCGTCGAACATCGAGGTGACCGAGCCGTCGTCGAACACCTCGTGGATCGCGCGCGCCAGCAGCGGCGCGATCGGCAGCACGGTCAGGCGGCTCCAGCGCTTCTCGGGCGCGATCGGCAGGGTGTCGGTGACGACCACCGAGTCGATGAACTCGCTCTGCAGGATCTCGACCGCCGGGTCGGAGAACACCGCGTGCGTCGCGGCCACGACGACGGCCGTCGCTCCGTGCTGCTTGAGCGCCTCGGCGGCCTTGACGATGGTGCGTCCGGTGTCGATCAGGTCGTCGACGATCAGGCAGGTGCGGCCCTCGACCGGCCCGATGATCTCGTGCACGCTGACCTGGTTCGGCACCAGGGGATCACGCCGCTTGTGGATGATCGCGAGCGGCGCGCCCATCTTGTCGCTCCAGACATCGGCGACGCGCACGCGCCCCATGTCGGGCGAGACGACGGTGAGGGTGGCCGGGTCGAGCTGCGCCTGGAAGTGCTCGAGCAGCACCGGCATGGCGAACAGGTGATCCACCGGCCCGTCGAAGAAGCCCTGGATCTGAGCCGCATGCAGATCGACGCTCATGATCCGGTTGGCGCCCGCCGCCTTGAAGAGGTCGGCGACCAGCCGCGCCGAGATCGGCTCGCGACCGCGGCCCTTCTTGTCTTGCCGCGCGTAGGGGTAGAAGGGGGCGACGACGGTGATGCGCTTGGCGCTGGCGCGCTTGGCGGCATCCACCATGATGAGTTGCTCCATCAGCCACTCGTTGATCGGGCTGGTGTGCGACTGGATGACGAAGATGTCGGCCCCGCGCACGCTGCCGTCGAAGCGCGCATAGATCTCGCCGTTCGCGAAGGTGCGCGCATCGGTGTGCATGAGCTCGGTGCCGAGCTCCTGGGCGACGGCTTCGGCGAGGGCCATGTGCGCCCGACCGGACACCAGCACGAGTCGTTTTCCGCCGCTGCTGGTGATCTCCGCCACGCGATGCCCTCCGTCTTCGGATGGCCAGTCTATCGGGAGCGTCGCACTCAGTCGGTGCCCTCGGTGGCCGCTCGTGATGCCGCATCGGCCGAGGCGGTGCCCGCGCGATTCTTCTCGGTCCAGCCCTCGACGTTGCGCTGCGGGGCGACGCTGATCGCCAGCGCGCCGGGCGGGACATCCTTGCGGATGACCGCCCCCGCGCCGACCTTCGCGCCGTCGCCGATCGACACCGGCGCCACGAACACGTTGTGCACCCCGGTGTGCACGTGCGCCCCGATCGTGGTGGCGTGCTTGGCGATGTCGTCGTAGTTCGCGGTCACCCCGCCCGCGCCGATGTTGGTGCCCTCGCCGATCGTGACGTCGCCCATGTAGCTCAGGTGCGGCACCTTGCTGCCGGGGCCGATCTTGGCGTTCTTGGTCTCGACGAAGGTGCCGATCTTGCCGTTCTCGCCGAGCTCGGTGCCCGGGCGCAGGTAGGCGAACGGTCCGACGGATGCCCCGGCCGCGATCACGGCGAGCGTCGCGTCGCTGCGGCTGATGGTCGCGTTCTCGCCGACCTCGCAGTCGACCAGGGTCGTCTGCGGACCGATCCGCGCGCCGCGGGCGACACTGGTCGCGCCGGCGATGTGGGTGCCGGGCAGCAGCTCGACGTCTTCGGCGAGTGAGCTGCGGATGTCGATCCACGTCGTCGCCGGATCCTGCACGGTCACCCCCGCCAGCTGCCAGCCGCGCACGATCATCGCGTTGAGCCGGGCCGCGGTCGCGGCCAGTTGGACGCGATCGTTCACGCCCTCGACCATCCAGGCCTCGGGCGCGGGCACGGCGTCGATGAGCTGTCCGGCGGTGCGCAGCATCCCGATCACGTCGGTGAGGTACTTCTCGCCCTGGGCGTTGCCCGTTCCGACACGAGGCAGCTCGCTGCGCAGGGCGGACGCCGCGAACACGTACGTTCCGGAGTTGATCTCGAGGATGGTCAGTTCGTCGGGGGTGGCATCCTTCTG
>Ga0105240_10001924_pt1 | contig 34516 bp, 30 predicted proteins | sample KBSC54metaG_FD_80426 | JGI IMG/M metagenome (GOLD analysis project Ga0105240, IMG submission 80426) | Corn rhizosphere microbial communities from Kellogg Biological Station, Michigan, USA - KBS C5-4 metaG | ecosystem: Host-associated > Plants > Roots > Rhizosphere > Soil | place: Michigan, USA... | reverse complement strand
TCAACCTTAGCTGCCGTGAAGCAGGGCGTCACGCATGTGCAGGGCTGCATCAACGGCTACGGAGAGCGTTGCGGTAACGCGAACCTCGCCAGCGTCATTGCGAACTTAGAACTGAAACTCGGTTACGAAACCATCGGACCTGACAACCTTCAGGGCCTCACCACCCTGGCGCGTTACATAGCGGAACTGGCAAACCTGCAAATCCCCCGCGGCCAGGCGTACATTGGCCAAAGCGCCTTCGCCCACAAAGGCGGCATTCACGTCAGCGCCGTTCTCAAGGATTCGAAGACCTACGAACACATCGCCCCCGAATTGGTTGGCAACCGCCAGAGAGTTCTCGTCAGCGATCTTTCCGGGCGCAGCAACGTCGATTACATGCTCCGCGAATACGAGGGCCTCGCCGGACGCCTCGATAACGACGCCCGCCGCAAACTCGTAGACCGAGTCAAAGAAGCCGAGTATCAGGGCTACGATCTCGAAGCCGCGGATGGCACCTTCGAACTGTTCATTCGCCAGGCACTCTACCCCGGCGTTCAGTTCTTCGATGTGCAGGGCTACGAAGTCATGATCGTCGGAGGCAGAGCCAAATCCACGCGCGCAACCGCGACCGTGAGCCTCGGCACCCGGAGTGGAGACTTCATCGAAACCGCTCACGGACAAGGCCCCGTAAACGCCCTCGACACATGTCTTCGCAAGTGCCTCGCGGCCCTTCCCGGCATCAACGACGTGCGCCTCACGGATTACAAAGTCCGCATCCTCGACTCGAAAAAGGGTACTGCCGCCAAAACGCGCGTATTAGTCGAGTGGTCCGACAACCACCGCAGCTGGTCCACCGTGGGAGTCTCCGAAGATGTCATAGAAGCCAGTTGGGAAGCTCTCGTAAGCGCTCTCCAGTTAGAGCTAATGCGTCTGCTGGAAACCGACTCCAGCACCGATAAAGTAGTAGCCGATTACTGCTGGACCGCATAACATGTCCGCCTCAGCCGGTGCGCCCCACAATATTCCGTCGCTCGACGGCGTGAGGGCCATTGCCATCCTGATGGTGCTCGCCGGTCACGCCCTGAACGAGAGGGTCGATTTGGCGCCCGCGATCCTGGGCAACTTCGGCGTATCGCTCTTTTTTGTCCTCAGCGGCTACCTCATCACAAGGTCGATGCTGCACGACGAAAGCCGGTACGGAAAGCTGCGGATCAGGAACTTCTACTTCCGGCGAGTGCTTCGAATCTTTCCGGCCTTCTATGTATTCCTCGCCGTGATCGGAATCCTCTCCGCCGCCGGCGCCCTGCCGAAATTCCCCGCCATCACATGGGTAGCCTCGGCAGCCTTCTTTCGAAATATGGCAGGGGGCGGATGGGACACCATCCATCTTTGGAGCCTCTCCCTCGAAGAACAGTTCTATCTCTTCTGGCCCGCGGTCTTCATCCTCGTGCGGCCGCGCCGCCTTTCGTTCATCGCTGCGGCAGTCGTGATCTTCACCGCCTGGCGGGCAATTTGGCTTCACAACCATCAGGACAACTTCGCAATCGCCGAAGCCGGCGGTTTTTACTACCGCCCCGACTTCCGTCTCGACACGTTTCTCATCGGCGCCGCTTTCGCGATTGCGGACTGGCAGTGGGTTAAACGCGCACCCATGCTGGCCGTGCTCGCCATCATCGTCCTTTGGTTCCCGTTCGCAGTCGGCATCCCTGTCCTTCGCCCACTGGATACCGCGGTCACCGCGCTTCTGCTTGCCGTCTCCATCGGGTGGCTGGTCGGGAATCCGCAAAGCGGCGCGGCCCGCTATCTGTCGTCGCCGCCTCTGGTCACCATCGGCCTGCTGTCTTACAGCCTCTATCTGTGGCAGGAACTCTTTCTCGGACCTCACTTCGCATGGTGGAGCTTCCCTGCCCTCGCGCTGGTTTCCTGTGCCTCATACAGGTTCGTGGAGAGGCCCGCGCTGAAGCTCCGCAATCGAGTCACCGGCGGCTGGGCGGCAGAGCCCTCTACAATCGAAACAGGAGTCGGAACATCATGATGAAAGCCACCTTACTTGCATTCGGTCTCGCCACCGCGGCGTTCGCCGGAGTCACCACGATTCGCGTACCGGATGCCGGCATACAGCCCCAGATCGTCGAGCACGGTGGCATCGTCCACATGATCTATTTCAAGGGCGAAGACGGCAAGGGCGATGTCTTCTACGTAAAGTCCCGCGATTACGGCCAGACTTTCTCGAAGCCCCTGAAGGTCAACCAGACTCCGAACAGCGCAATGGCCACCGGCAACATTCGCGGCGCGCATATCGCCGTGGGTCGCAATGGCCGAGTCCACGTATCCTGGAACGGCGTCGAGCCGGCTGGCCACATTCCCATGCATTACGCGCGCCTCAACGACGCGGGCACTGCCTTTGAACCAGACCGCAACGTGATCTCCAGGGCCTACGGTCTCGATGGCGGCGGCTCCCTCGCGGCCGACAACCTGGGCAATGTTTACGTCTTCTGGCATGCGCCAATTCCCGGCCAAAAAGGCGAGGAGAATCGCCGCGTCTGGGTGGCAAAATCCACCAACGACGGTAAGGACTTCGAGCCCGAACACCTCGCCTTCGATAAGCCCATCGGCGCCTGCGGCTGCTGCGGTCTCAAAGCCTATGCCGATGACAATGGCAACGTCTACGTAATGTTCCGTTCCGCCGACCAAGTGGTCAATCGCGACATTTGGCTCCTCAGTTCCACCGACCACGGAAAGACCTTCACCGGCGCCGACGTCTCTCACTGGAACATCGGCGCCTGCGTCATGAGTGCCGAATCGTTTGCCTCCGCGCCCAGCGGAATCCTCGCCGCATGGGAGACAGAGAAACAGGCTTACTTCGGAGTGGTCCAGCCCGGCACCAGCAAGATTTCCACGCCCGTTGCCGCACCCGGCCAACCGATTAACAGGAAGTACCCTGTCGTTGCCAGCAACGCCAAAGGCGAGACTCTCTTTGCATGGACAGAAGGCATGGCCTGGAAAAAAGGCGGCGGCGTGCAGTGGCAACTCTATGACAAAAACGCTCGTCCCCAGGGTGCGTTAGGCAAGGCGGATGGCGTGCCCGTTTGGAGCGTGATCGCGGCATTTGCGAAACCCGACGGCAACTTTGTCGTAGTGTATTAGCATCTCGCCGGTTCCGCTAACGTGATCAGCCGGGGATGCGCATGCTCGAACGCCGCACCACCAAACGCGGCTCCAGCAACACCGTGCGGGGCTCCAAGGGCGTCTTCGATTCAATCATCGAAAGCGCAATCTTAGCCGCCCGCTCTCCAATAGCGAGGCTGTTCTGATCGATGGTGGTCAGGGGAACCCGCAGAAAGTCCGCGTGCTGAATATTGCCGCTGCCGATGAACGCCACATCCTCCGGAATGCGCAGCCCGGCATCGAGCGCCGCCTTCATCGCGCTCACGGCGTATTGATCGTTGAAGCCGAAAATACCATCCGGCGGTTCCGGCAGCCGCAGCAGTTCCTTCATGGTTGCGTAAGCCGCGTCATTAGTCGCATCGCCCGCATCGTCGTGAGCCCGAATGAACTCCGGCCTTACCTGCAAGCCATGCTTTTCCAGCGCCCGCCGGTAGCCCGCAAGTCGCCCCGTAGCGGGGCTCAAGGCGGTTCCGTACATAAACGCGATTCGCTTGCATCCGCACTGAATCAGATGTTCGGTTGCCATCATCCCGACCGATTGATCGTCCACGCCTACGAAGTTCGCGGTCAGGTCCGTCAATTGACGATCGATCAGCACATAGGGCACATTCTGCTCTTCAATGCGAAGGAAACTCTGGGTCGACAGCTGAGTGGTCGCGACGATCAGCGCATCGACGCGGCGCGCCAGCAGTTGTTCGATCTCCTGCTGCTCAAGTTCCGGATCTTCTTCCGAAGTGGAGATGACGAGCCCATAGCCCTTCTTGCGAAAGACGTTGGTGAGGCCTTTCGCAACCTCTCCGAAGAACGAATGAATAAGGCCTGGCAGAACGAAGCCGACGATGAAGGAGCGCCCGGTCACCAAAGCGCGCGCCGCCAGGTTCGGACGGTAGTTCAGGTCGCGCATGCGCTGCAGAACTCTGGCGCGCGTTTCTTCACTGATGTCGTCGTGGTTCCTCAGAGCCTTCGAAACCGTGACCACCGACACGCCAAGCTCGCGCGCGATGTCCTTCATCCTGACCACTGCCATGATGATAAATTGTAGCCGACATGAATTTACTACTTGCGCTGACTGTGATGCTGGCGGCCAATTGGCCGCAGGCAGCGGGGCCGAACGGTACCTGGTCGGTGCCCGATGCGAAGGCCCCGGTTGAGTGGAGCGTCGCGCGCAATCAGAACATTTTGTGGCGCGCCCCGCTTCCGAACGGCGGTCAGAGCGGGATCGCGGTATGGGGCGACCGGTTGTTCCTCACCACTTTCGAGCCCTACAAGCCAGGAGATCCGAAGTTCAGCGCCGTGATTCTTGGTCATGCAATCGATGCGAAGACAGGCAAGATTTTGTGGTCCGTTCGTTTGGAAGGCTCGGTCAAAAGCCCCATGATGTACGCGTACAGCGACTCGACTTCACCCACCCCAATCACCGACGGCAAGTACGTCTGGTTTCTGAATTCAAGCGGCGAGATGGGTTGCTTCGATTTCAATGGAAAAGAGATCTGGCGTCGCAGCTACAAGCCCTGGGGCGAGCCGTATCCGTTCAACAAACAGCATGAGCCGATCCTCTATGGCAACGTGATTCTCAACGTGGAACCGCTGGACGGCAACCCTGTGGAGAAGACTGGCTGGAACTACATACGGGGAATCGACAAGCTAACCGGCAAGACCGTGTGGATCTCGGACGACGGCGCCACAACCTACACGACATCGGTTTTTGGATACACGCGCGACGGGATTCCGGCTGTGCTGACGGCGCGCGGGGGATGGCACGACGTTCCTGAGCGGCCGGTTGGGCTGAGCCTGATCGACCTGCGCCCCGCGACCGCCGGCAAGACGCTTTGGCGTTTTGTTGCCGACTCGGGCACGGAAGCCGCGCCCACCTGGCAGGCGCTCTATGTGATGCATTGGGACAAGCAATACGCATACTGGTTTCGTTTAAATCCGGAAGAGTCGCATTTGGTGATCGACAGCCAGACAGGCAAGCTCTTGCGGGAGCAGTCGCTGGTCCGCAATGTGGATTATCGGCAGTGGGACCCGGCGGCTCAGCACTATATCGTGCATACCGGAGTGAACCTGCGCGAGATTCGCGACCTTGCTCCGCGCAACCAGATGAAGCCGAATGAGGTGATCCGCGTCATGCCCGCGTGGCATTGCAATATTGTTGTGAACGGCTACCACTACTTCATGACCAGCACCGCTCATCGGCGCAATAATCATCCTCCGGCAGGCAAAGCGGGCCCTTCGCATTCCATCGGGCGCGTGAACGTCGAAACCGGCAAGGTGGAGTACCTAGAGGTTCCTGTGACCGTGATTCGCAAATTGGGCGAACCCGACAAGAAGGTCTACGGTGTGGCCGTGAGGACCAGGACGGAAGACGCGAATGGCAACGATGTGGCGGCGGAAGACCGCTCGCGCACGGATGGATGGGAGATTCCGGCGTTCTGGGGCAGCCCTGTGGCGCTTGGCGGCAAGGTCTATTTCACCACCATGCCTGGTATCACGTATGTGGTGGACGGCAGCGCGAAGGTGCTGGATGAGAAGGCGCTGCTGGCGATCAACGATCTGGGCCCATCGGGTGAAACGTGGAGTCTGAATACGCCGAGCTTCAGTGACGGGAGGCTTTATCATCGAAGCCTGAAGGAACTCGTGGCGATTGGGAAGCACTGAGATTAGGCCCGGGTACGTCGGGCGTTTCGCTCCGTCGCCTACAGGGCCATTGCATTTCGGATCTCTGGTAACGGCAGTTGCAAGCTATCTCGATGCCCGCGCACACCCTGGCAAGTGGCTGGTGCGCATGGAAGACGTGGATCCGCCGCGATGCGTTGCGGGCGCGGACGAGGACATTCTGCGCACCCTGGAGGCATTCGGATTCAGATGGGATGGCCCTGTGATGTACCAGAGCGCCCGGACCGATGCTTATGAAACTGCGCTGGACAGGTTAAAGCGCGGAGGTTTCGCTTACGCGTGCTCGTGCTCGCGCAGAGACGTGGGTGATGCGCCGTATCCGGCGCACGTGCCGGAACGGCGTTCGCGACCCCGACAGACCCGTTGCCTGGCGTGTCAGAGTCGGGGATAATTCCGGCGATTTCGTGGTTCGCCGCACCGATGGTTTCTTTATCAACTGGCAGTGGTAGTGGACGACGCTGAACAAGCCGTCACGCACGTGGTGCGCGGGGCTGACCTGCTTGATTCAACTCCCCGGCAGATGTGGTTGCAGAAGCCGCTTGGCTATCCAACCCCGCGCTACGCGCATGTTCCGGTTGCAACCGACGCGGCGGGAGAGAAGCTGAGCAAGCAGACGCTCGCGCCACCTCTGAATTGCGCGAACCCCGAACCGGAGTTGCGCGCCCGTTCCGCTTTCCTGGCTTTGATGAATCTCTGCTTACTCATTTCGAATAGCGTTGACGGGGTTCAACGCCGCTGCCCTTCTGGCGGGCAGCCAACACGCGAAAAGGCCGGTGCCGGCGAGAACCGCGGCCACGCCTGCAACCAACAGCGGGTCGGTGGGTGACGTCAGAAAGCGCAAGCCCGCCAGGATGCGGGCCGCGGGCCAGGCGGCCGCAAGACCAAGCGCCAGACCAATGCTGAGTTGCACGATTCCGCGTTTGAGAACGAGCCTCTGAATACCGCTTGCCGTAGCGCCCAGGGCTATCCGAACGCCTATTTCCCGCGTTCTCCGCCCAGTGGCCTGAGCCATAACGGCGTAGATGCCAATTGAAGCTAGCAGCATCGCGATCAGAGCAAAGGTGAGGAAGATTGTTCCGAATACCTGCAGGAACCAGAATTGCCGATTCATCTCCTCCGCCAGGGTGCGAACATCCGACAAGGGCAGATCCTGATCGAGATCCTGTACGGCGGTTCGCAGGGCCGGCACGATTGCCGATGGGTTCGCGCGCGTGCGCACCGCAATCGCCATGGAATCGTATGAATCCTGGCGATAAGGCAGAAATACGAGGGGATCGGGCGAAGGCTCCATAGCACTTTGAACCAGGTTGGCGGAGATCCCGATGACGGTCATCCAATCGCCAGATTTGTTGTCACTGTAGAATCGGAAGCGTTTGCCGAGGGCGTCCGCACGCGGCCAGTGGCGCGCAGCGAAGTCTTTGGTCACCACGACAGAGCGATGGCCCGCATCGCCGTCAGTCGAATTGAAATCGCGGCCTCGCAGAATGGGTAATCCGATAAGGTTCAGATAGCCTGGGGACTCGACCACGACGGCTGCGGAAGGGCCGTGCGCCGGATCATTGAGCGGCGCGCCTTCGATTCCAATTACGCGCCCGCCTGACCCTTCAGCGGGCAAATCGCTGACACTCGCGACGCTGGTGACCCCCGGCATTCCGGCGATGCGCGACAGCAGTTTTTCAAAGAAACGCTGCCGGGCGGCGGCGTCCGGGTATTTTTCTTTCGGCAAAGTCAGGCGGGAGGTCATAATGCGATCAGCCGGAATCCAGTTATTTACCGACTGTTTCCCGATGAAGCTGCGCATGAACATCCCGGCGCCCATCAGGAGCACGAGCGTGAGCGCAAACTGAAATGCAACCAGGGCTCCGGACAAACTGCCGCCGCGCTGTGTCCCCAGACTTCGGGCGCCGTCTTTCAGCGCTGCGTTGAGGTCAATGCGCGAGGATCGCAGAGCAGGCACCAGGCCGAAGAGCAATGCGCTCATGACGCAAATCACGACGAAGTAGCCGAGCACTGTATATTCCATGGTGAACTGCACCCAATAGGGTTTGCCGACATCCTGTGTCGCGAGATCGAAGGCATGAATGCCGAGTGCCGCGAAGCCCAGCCCTGCAATGCCGCCCATGAAGCTGAGCAGCAGGCTCTCAATCAGCAATTGCCGAACCACCTGCCAGCGGGATGCGCCCATCGCAGCACGGATGGAGATCTCACGACGCCGGGTCAGCGCTCTGCCCAACATCATGTTCGCGATGTTGGCGCATGCAATCAGCAGCACAAAACCGACGGCTCCCATCATGAGAAGGAACACGGTCTCGATCTCGTCTCCGTTGTAGCGCTGATGAAACGTCTGCACCAGGGCGCCGACGTCTTTGTCGGCCTTTGGATACTCGGTCATGAGACGGCGCGAGACGACTTCGAAATCCGCAGCCGCCTGCGTCAACGAAGTGCCGGGCTTCAGCATTCCGAAGAGTTCCAATGCACGGTGCGCGCGGTCCTGCAACTCCGCCGTGGGGACTAGCGGCATCCAGAGGTCCTCATTGTTGGGGAAATGAAAACCTTCGGGCATGATGCCGACGATGGTTGCGGGCTGCGAGTTGACGCGCACCACACGGCCAATCACATCGGCAGCGTTATAGCGCTCCTTCCACACGCTGTCGCTGATGAGCAGTACGGGCGCCGCGCCCGGCTGATCGTCGCCAGGCAAAAAGTCTTGTCCTTTTACAGGCCGGATATGCAGCATTCCAAACAGGCCAGATGAAATGCGGTCCATGTTGTAGCGGTGGGGCGTTACGCCCTGTTCGCTTATGACGGCGCTCTCACCGGCCGCGGCTTCAAGGCCGTCCAGCGATTTGACGCTTGCCTGATAATCGCGGAAATCCGGCAGTGAGACAGACATTCTGCGACGGCCTCGTTCGGCTGGGCCCAACGGGCGGCACGTGACCGCGATCAGCCTTTCCCCGCCAGGCACTGGTACGGGCTTGAACAGGGCCGCATTGATGAGGGTGAACACCATTGTGTTCAGCCCGATCCCAAGCGCCAGAGTGACGATCACCGCCGCGGAAAACCATCGGTGTGACGCAATCATCCGCAGTGCGAATTTGAAATCCTGTCTCACACTTCGTCTTTACGCATACCGCGGGGCCGGAGTTCGCGGGTATTTCAATGAAAAGTCACCGGGTCACCTGTTGGCCCATTTCCATGCGGTTTCAACGATGCGGTTGAGGTCGGAATCGACGGGCTTCCAGTTGAGTTCGTTTTGCAGGCGGGAGGAGTCGGCTACGAGAAGGGGAGGGTCGCCTTCGCGGCGCGGGCCGAAGCTGAAGGGAACTTTTTTGCCCGTTATTTTTTGGACGGCGTTGACCACCTGCTGCACGGAGTACCCGTGTCCGGTACCCACGTTGTAGCGCTTCGATTCTCCGCCATTGAGCAGCCATTCGACAGCGGATATGTGGGCCCGGGCGAGGTCGGTGACGTGGATGTAGTCGCGTATGCAGGTGCCGTCGGGTGTATCGTAATCGTTGCCGAAGAGGGTGACGGGTTCACCGGTTTGAACGGCCCGCAGAATCAGCGGGATCAGGTGTGTTTCGGGGTCGTGGTCCTCGCCCGCCCGACACGCGGGGTCAGCGCCGGAGGCATTGAAATAGCGCAGGCAGACACTACGCATTCCGTGAATGCGATCGAACCAGTCGAGGAGTTTTTCCACCATGACCTTCGATTCGCCGTAGGCGTTAACCGGGGCATAGGGTTCAGATTCGGATATAGGAATCCTGGCGGGCATACCGTAGACCGCGGCGGTGGAGGAGAAGACGATATGGCGGATGCCGGTTTTGAGCATCGCGGTGAGCAGCGACAGCGAGCCAGCCGTGTTGTTGCGAAAATAGACCTCCGGTATTTTCATCGACTCGCCGACTGCGATGTAGGCGGCGAAATGAATCACCGCATCGCATGGCTTTTCGTTCATGACGCGGATAAGGCCGTCTGTGTCGTTGAGATCGACAACGCGCAGACGCCCGGGATCGACGTTGGAACGTTTGCCCCGCGAAAGGTTATCGATCACCACGACATCGTAGCCCGCGTCGAGGAGCTGAAGCGTGGTGTTCGATCCAATGTAGCCTGCGCCGCCGGTCACGAGTATGCGCTTTTGCTCAGAAGTCACACTTCGCATTTTCGCGCACTGTCAGGGCTGACTCCAGCGCTTGTACACGATCGTTGTACGGGTACGACCAACTTCGCGGTAGCGCAGGTTTCGGAACTCCGGGTACTTGTCCATTGAGAGCGCTGGATTGAATAGACTCAGCCCGTCTACCAACACATCGGGGAGTGCCGCGGCGACTTCGGTTCGGGCTTCGGATGTGCCTTTCCTGAGTACCACTGTGGATTGAGTTAAATGCCGGTCGGCGGGCACGCCGGTAAGGGCTTGCGAATCGAGATAGCGCGTGGCTGGTTTCAGCTTTGTGTAGACGAAAATTTCGGGCCTGTATCCCCAGACAAAGAGTGTGTCGGTGGGCAGCGAATTCAGCATGACAATTTCGGAAGCCAGTCGGCTGTCCCGATCCATCGCCAGATCGCTCCAACCGTTCAGGGACGCATACCGCGGACCGAAGCGGAATGCCGGGACGATGAGGCAAGCGACCACTATTCCAGCCATAATGCGGGGACGAATTGCCGCGAGGCCACGGGCAGCGGCGATGCAGAGCGGGGGTAATAACAGAAAGAAATAACGCGGGAAAAAACGCCATCCGAGGACGACGCCCGCATAACAAAGGATGGCCCAGACAATGAACCTCCACTGACGCTCACGCCGCCAGAAAGCGATCGCGCCGATTACCAGAACCGCGTGAAATCCCAGCCAATTCACTGTGCGAACCACACCGTTCCAGACCGGATCCGCAACCAAGGGGCTGTTGGCATAGAGCGCGGGCCAACGCCATGCCTGATCGAGGTACCTGGCCATGGCGCCATTTCCGATCAGATATCCAAAAACGATGACGTTGGGAAGCAAGAATCCGACGGCCATTGGTACTACGGAAGGCCACAGAAAAATCGCGCAGATCGCGAGCACGAATACCGCTTTGGCGTTGAGCAGGAAACCAATGCCGGCAGCGATTCCACACAGCACAGGCTGCTTTCGGATCGCGAACAGCACAGCCGCCAGGTGCGGGACCAGGAGAAGCAGATCCGCACCCATAGGCAAGACAGCCGAGTGCGTATCGAAGATCAGGAAAAACGTGAGCAGTCCAGCGCCGATATATCCTTCCCGGCGGCCCCACAACGTTGCGCAGATCGCAGAACCCAGCAGAGCGGCGAGCCATCCGTAGAGCGCGCCCGCGATCCGCAGCGCCGGCCCGGTGGCGGCGCCCCACAGCAGACAGACCGCGGGCACGAGCGGCGGTTTATCGAACCAGGCGTCGCGATAGATCACCGCGCCATGCTTCATTTGCAGGGCGGTGGCCAGCGGAAGCGTTTCCCCCTCCCAGAGAACGCCGGATTCCGCGAGGTGGGTGGCGAGCAGTACCGCCAGCAATGCAAAGAAGTATAGATATCGGCGCAGAATCCTTAGTATATTGGACATACGTCAGGCGAAAATACGGCGAACATGGACATACAGGAACAACTCGCATATTTGCGCCGGACGGTGGCCCGGACCGCGGCAAGAATCGACGACAAGTATGCCGGTTTGCTCTCACCGGTTCCGGCGCCGCGAACACTCGGCTTTGTGGAAGATTTGCTGACCGGCGATGTGGTGGAGACTCCGCATGGTAAGCATTTCGAAACTGAGAAATTGTACGCCAGCCACCAACGTTACGGAAGCTATGAGATATCCGACCTGATCGGTCTGCAGCCGAATCTCCTCGAAGCATTGTCGGACGGGGCGATTGCCGATTCCCACCCCACGAAGTGGGCTTTTCTGGATACCGAAACCACGGGACTCGCCGGCGGTTCGGGGACTTACGCGTTTCTGATCGGCCTCGGCAGTATCGATGAGCACGGATTTCGCGTCCGGCAGTTTTTCATGCGCGATTATTCGGAAGAAGCCTCTGTATTGCACTCACTTTCGGCTCATTTGGCGCGGTTTGACGTTCTGATTACCTACAACGGGAGAAGCTACGACCAGCCGCTGCTTGAAACCCGATACACCATGTCTCGCGCGCGGCACCCTTTCGCGCGGATGGAGCACCTGGACTTGCTCTACGGCGCCCGCCGGCTTTTTAAACTGCGCCTGGAGAACTGCCGTCTGGTGAATCTGGAAAATCAGATTCTGGGTGTGGAGCGGCACGGAGACATTCCGGGCGAGATGATTCCGTACGTATTTTTCGAGTACCTGCGAACCCGGCGCGCGCATCGGTTGCTGCCCGTGTTCCATCACAACGTTCTCGATATTGTGTCGCTTGCGTGCCTGACCGGTGTGATTCCGGAAGCATTTCGCGATCCTTCAAACATGCGCGCGCGGCACGGGATGGATCTATTGGGTCTGGCGCGCTGGCTGCAGGTTTCCGGCCGATTTGAGGAATCGCTGGCGCTGATGCGACGCGCGGTCGATATGGGTTTGCCGGACACGCATTTGTTCCGGGCTTTATTCGAGGCCGGGACAATTGAAAAAAAACTGGCGCGGGAACATGCCGCTGTGGCGACATTCAGCGATCTTACACTTTCTCCGAATCCATATCGCGTGAAGGCGTACGAAGAGCTGGCGAAACATTACGAGCACCGGGAGCGCAACTTTGGGATGGCCATCGAGTGCGTTCGGGCGGCGCGATGCATAGAGGATTCCGGTCAGCTTGCCGCGCGGCAACTGCGTTTGGAGAAGAAGGGCTCGGCGGGCGCACGGCAGCCGCGCTTACGGCTTACGGCGTCTTAGGGTCCGCCGGCGATACCAGCTGCACCCGCAAAGGCGGCATCCCCACCACTTCATAGGTGCCGGACGCGATGCCGATACCCGCCTGCCCGAACCCGGCCATCAGGTCTCGGGAGATCAAATTTTTGACCTCGCGGACCCCATGGTCGTTCGCGATGAATCGGACAGAAAGTTCAATCCAGTTATCGGTAAGGCGCAGGTATACCTTCGGCTCGAACTCCTCGCGCTTCACGAAGTATCTGCGCTCCAGTTCCGTCAGAGCTTCTTCCCCGAGTTCCGTAGTCTTCTGCGTATGGGCACGCACCGCATTGAGAAGGATGGCTTCGGCGCGGCCGCGATCGGAAGAATAAGAGATTGGAATGTGCATTTCTTCCCAGATGAATGGGAAATCGCGGGTGTAGTTGTAGACGGGTTCGCTGAAGATTTTGGCGTTGCTGATCGTGACAATCCGGCCGCTGTATTGGCGGGCTTGAACCCACGTGGCGGGCTCCGCGCTCCGCGCTTCGGGGGGTTGCCCCATTTCCATGATTACGGTTTGAAGAAAGCCCAGCCCGACCACATCGCCGCGAATGCCCCCCATGGTGATGCGGTCGCCGACATTGAAAGTCTTCCCGCGAAGGATCAAAAGATAGCCGGCGAACGCGGTGATCACTTGTTGCAGCGCGAACGCGAGCCCGGCCGTGACAAGACCCGCGGCGGTTGCCAGGCGCGAGGGCTGATCGAACCAGATGGAAAGCAGACCGACGATGCCGACGATCGCCACTGTTATTGAAATCGCCTGGTGTATCCAGAAGGCGCGCCGCTCGTCCGCCCGCGCACTTTTGGTAACACGCTTCAGAAGCCTTCCGAAAAGCCACACGAGAAAAACGAATATGACGGAGACCAACAGCTTCTTCGCGGTCTCGGCATTAAACCCCACCAGCTTGAGCCCGAGGATTTGAAGCGTATGTTGCGGCCCAACCAGTTGAACGATGTTATTCATGACTGCCTCTTGTGCTGCCAGCATCTAAGTGCCCGCGCGTAGCCATACTGAACGGCGTAACGAAACATCCGGGTCGCCATGTCCGCGACAAGGGGAGGATTTGTTGTGGAGCACGCCGTGCAGAGGCGTCCGGCAGGAGAAGCGGAGCGTCGGAGATTGGCAAGGCGCGGCCTGCCCGACCTTCTGCCCTGAGGAGCCCAAATGCCATGGCGGCTTTCATGTTTGCGACCGGGATTGAAAACAGCTACCCGACCATCGAGTGGAAAGGCAGTACGATTCGCCAGGATGAACTTGCGAAAACTAAACATTACGAACGGTGGCGAGATGATTTCCGCATTTTGAAGGAGCTCGGAATTCAGTACTTGCGCTATGGCCCGCCCTATTTTCAGACTCATTCGGGCCCGGGAAAATATGACTGGAGTTTCACGGACGAGACGTTCAGCGCTCTGCGCGATCAGCACGTGATTCCCATCGCGGATCTGTGCCATTTCGGAGTGCCCGGCTGGGTAGGCGATTTCCAGAATCCCGACTGGCCGAATCTTTTTGTGGAGTACGCGGATGCATTCGCAAAGCGCTTTCCCTGGATCACCTTCTATACTCCGGTGAACGAGATCTTCATCGCGGCTACATTTTCAGCTCAGTTCGGATGGTGGAACGAGCGGCTAAAGAGCGACAGGGCTTTTGTGAATGCGCTGAAGCATTTGGTGCAGGCAAATGTGCGCGCCATGCACGCGATCCTGAAGGTTAATCCAAATGCGATTTTTGTCCAGAGCGAGTCATCGCAGTATTTTCACGCAGAGGGTCCGGCGAGCGAGAATGCGGCGAGGCGGTATAACGAGAAACGTTTTCTCGCGCTGGACCTCACGTACGGTTATCACCTTAACGCCACGGTTTACGAATATCTGATGGACAACGGAATGACCCGCGACGAATATCACTGGTTTCTTCGGAGTCATGTAAGACCGCGCTGCATCATGGGAAACGACTATTACGAAACCAACGAAAATTTGGTACACGCGGACGGCAGCATTTCGCTCTCGGGAGAGATCTTCGGGTACTACCCCATCACGAATCAGTACTTCAGCCGATACCGGCTTCCGGTGATGCATACGGAAACCAACTATACGGAACCTGGCGCGGTGAATTGGCTCAAGAAAGAATGGGCTAATGTACATCGCCTGAAGCAGGACGGCGTGCCGATTGTGGGCTTCACCTGGTACAGTTTGCAGGATCAGGTGGATTGGGACACGGCGCTGCGCGAGAATAACGGCAACGTGAATGCGCTTGGGCTCTGCGATCTCGACCGCAATGTGAGACCTGTAGGGCACGCCTATAAGGAGCTGATTCGGAACTGGCTAAAGGCGCTGCCGGCGGAAAGCGACATTATGGGGATTTGCGTTTGATTTATAGTCGCTCATTTCTTCGGCGATGCCATGTCTTTGAGCATCGCCTGAATGGCGGGCATCAGGTCATTTATGGTGTCCCGCATCGCTTCCATTGACTTGGCGGTCACCGTGGGAGTCTTGCTGAGGAAACTCTGCCCCACGGGGTTTTGTAGAACGTGAGCAGCCCGTGTATTTCGTTGTCCGAGTATGTTTCGTTGTAGATTTTGGTGACCATTGCCTGCGGGACGGGCCAGTTCAGCTTCTCGCGCACCAGCCCGCTCATTTTCCTCCGCACCCCGGCGGCTTGCGCTTTCGACGATTCAGAGGCGGGTGTCGTCAGCCAGCAGACCGGAAGAGTTAACACAAGCGCCAGGAAGAATATTCGCAAGATGGCTTTTAGTTTACGTTCCAACGAGTGGCTGTCAAACAAAAGGGCAGCATAGCGTGTGAACGCCGCTGCCCCTGCTAACGTGCCGCCCGGACGGATTTTATAGCCGGGTCGCCTTCTTCGCGGCCGCGACCGGCTTCGCGTTGCTCCGGGCCATCTGAATGAGCGATTCAACCTGGGCTTCCGGAACGCTTGCCGAGAGGTTTACAGCCGTGCCATCCGTGCTCACCTTTAGGCTCTGCAGCAACTGAACGGCGGCTGCGGCGTGTGGATCCTGGCCGGCGGTCATGGTAACCAGACCCACCATCATTCTCACTACATCGGCCAGTGCCGTCGCGTTTTGAGCCGTGTCGGCAACCGCCTGACCCGTGAGTTCGATCAGCGCTCCGAACTTTACGCCTCCGCTCGATGCCTGGATATTTTTTATCAGTCCCAGCGTCTGCGCAACAGTTGAGTCTTTCGGCGCTGCCGCGCCGGGGATCAGAGACCCGATTGACGCCAGGCTGACGGTCCACGCGTCTTCTGTGGTGCTCAGAGCCTGAACCTGAGTCGCAAGGGCCGGACTGATGGAGTTGACGCCACTGGCGCGGTCGAGCGCTGCTTTGACTGAGGTCAAATCGCCGGCAACAGCAATAGAGGTGCCGATGAATGCCACCGCGTGCGATATCTTTTCGTTCGGGCCAGTAATCAGCGTCGCACCCGCGTAGGTTTGCATCGTCTGTTTCGATTCGGCCGAAATTGCCGCCACAAGCTTATCCACATTGAAGTTGCCCCTGGCGAGCAGCAATCCGCCAGGCGCCGCGGGATCGCCCGTGGATGCCGCCAGAATCTCGGTCACATCTTGCCTGGGATCGAAACCGGTTTTCGAGATGAAATCCTGCAAGCCCGGGTCGACACCCATTTGGCCGAGAATGAACTGCCCGAGCGGGCTGATTTTTGTAGTGGTGACGTTGGCCCCCGCCATGATTTTGGCGTCCGGCATCACCAGATTAAGCAATTGCGTGTCGGCCGCGAACGCGCCGGCGCTGGAAAGCACGCCGAGAAGTATGAAGCCTGAGAACCTGCTGAAGTGCCGCATAGTGAACTCTCCTTTATCCTATACGCAAAACAAGACCGCTCGGGTCGCGCTTTATTAACAGGAGAAATCGGGCAGGCTAGCTTTTTTTCTCGACCCGGAAATCGTCAAAGGCGGCGGTGGTGCGGCCATGTGTCCAAACACCCGTCTTCCCCGCCCCGGCGATGGTGGAATCGTCCGCATCGAAGAGACGCCGATTGCCAAACAGAACCCGGATCTTCGACCCGCGGAAAGAGACTTTGGCAACGTACCACTGGGCAAGCTGAATGTTATGTGAAAATTTCAGCCCAACGGGTTTGCCGTCCGCGAAAATCGGCAAGGGCTGACTATGACCGTCTTTCACCCGATAAATGGCAATACTTTTCTCGTCGGCGCTAAAATCGAGCAAGTAATAGTTGCCTGGATCCTGATACCGCCATACTATGCCGGCGCTCCGTCCTTTACCGCGCCCTTCGATTTTAAACTTGACGCTTACGTCACCATCGCGGCAAACTACCTTGTCGAAGATCGCTACAGGAGACTCAGATTCCTTGCCGGTACCGTTCACCTGCTCCAGAACGTTTCCACGACTGGGAGCGCTTGGATCGTAACGAACTTCCCACCCGGTCCGCGGCGCGCCAAGGGCGCTCACAAAAGACCAATTCGGCGGGGCTACGCCTGGCTTAACTGCATCAAAGTTGATACTGTCGTTCCCGAGGCCCAAAATGCTCAGGAGTGCCACTACACTGGCTGCGGCGCTTCGCATCTGTTTCCTAGTTTAGACGACGTGCCGCGGATGCCTGACCGGCTAATTGTTAAGTGAGTACCAGTCGTTTAGTTTAAAGCAGTTAGACAAGGCTGGCCTTTAGGTAGTCCAAACACTTCTTAACCTCTTCCACCGAGGTACCCATTCCAGGGTACTCATATTCCACGAAGGCGCGGATGGGCCATTTATTGTCGCGCAGCAGAACCATGACCGGCTTAATCGGCGTGTCACCGTCACCAAATGGCTCATTGACACCGTCTTTTGTCCGGCGATCCTTGATGTGCAGGTGCGTGATGATTTCGTGGTTGGCTTTGATGTAGGCGACCGCGTCGTAATTGGCGGCCGTGAAATGCCCGATGTCGAGATTGACTCTCATGTAGGGAGACATCGCGAGAGCCTTGGAAAAGCTTTCAGGCGAGCCAAATTGGTTGGGGTCGAGAATTTTGGCGTAGCCGTGTACGGCCACCCGCATCTTGTGTTTATCGGCAAACGGCGCTACCCGCTGCGCCACGCTGACGGTCGTGGAGGTGGCAATCAGATCCACTCCCAGTGCCTTTGCCTGCAGGAAGCCGGCTTCGATTTCATCGTCGGTAAAGTCCGGATTGAAGCCGAGAGTGTACGCGAACACGCTAATGCCGGCGGCCTCGAATTTCGCTCGCGTGGCCTGGTAATACGATGCCGGTGTGTTGATTCGCCATTGGCGCAGGCTCTCACGGTCCGCTTTGCGTTGGGCAATTTGATCCGCGGAGGGCGCGGGCCTGGGGCCAGCCGCAACGCCGTATGCGGGGCCGGATGCCGCCGGCCTCGCGGCGCTGGCCGGGGCGGGCTCGATGTTCGGGGAATAGAGTTCAATCTCGCCAATCCCACAGGCGGTAAGCGCCTTGATCAGGTCGTCAACGTTGTCTTTGCCGGGGGTTCGCGGAAGATCGCGGAAGCTATACGTGATGGTTCCGAGGCGCACTCCGTTAACGGTTGAATCGATTCTCGCGGCGGCGCCGGCGAACGGCATACTGGCTGCGCCACCCAAAACAGCAGCCAACTTCGCGAATTCTCTTCTGGTTTGCATCGTTATCCCCCAGCCAGTATATCCCCGTTGAATCGTCTGACCCCTTAGAATGAAGCGAATGGTGAGGGTTTCGGTTTCAGCGCTGGCGATACTGGTCTGTAGCACACTCGCGCTGGCCGCAAACTGTCCGAACCCTCCTGTTCCAGGGTTGGTTGGCGCGTCAGGCGCCGCCGCGGTACCGGATGATGTCTGCATTCCAGCCGGCTTCACCGATCTTACAATTGATTTTTTCGACGATTATTCGTGGCAAACATTTCTGGCGCTTACTTCCGGGCGGGCTTTCGAAAAATTCCATCCGCGCTGGGAGGTGTTCCACGAAGACGGCAGCGAACCTGGACTGGAGGCGGTTCACAACGCTTGTTCGGCTAAAGCAGAGCCTGGCGATATTGTTCTCGCGTCATTTCCCGGCGTGCCCGACGACATCGGTCAAACGGCCGACGGTTTTCTGGTGGGTCCACTCGCAGCGCAAAACGGGCGCTACGTTCGATATCTCACCGCGTATAACGACGTCGCGTATCGGCACATTCTGAGCAATAAATGGTATCTGCGGAGCAACCTTCCGGTGGTACCCGTGCCGCGTCCCGAATTGCCTCCCGTGCAATTCCCGAACGGATCGATGGTCGTGAAATCCGCGTGGATCGATCTGGCGGGCTTCTCAAAGCAACTGCGCGCCCGGTATTACACACGCATGGCCATGGTGCGCGATCCGGAAACCGGCAAGTGCGAACGCAGGGCGATGGGTCTGGCCGGCTTGCACATCGTGCAAAAGACCGTCAGCAGACCGCAGTGGATCTGGACTTCTTTCGAGCAGGTGGATAACGCTCCGCCCGGCGAGGTTGGAAAATTCACGCTGCACGACGGTTCCGACGTTCCGATGCCCGCTTCGAATCCCCTGAGTCTTGTGCCCCTGGCGAAACAGCCAGTAAAACCATTTAACGTTGTGCGCTCCGGGAAAGCGGCAATTCATCCGAAAACGGCTGAAACAAATACGAAGTACCGAAAGCTGCTGGCGGGCTCCGTCTGGAAGAACTATCAACTGGTACTGACACAGTGGCCTCTGCAACCGGGCGATCAGTCGATACCTGTGCCGGCGACGCACGCCGGCGATATTTTCCAGACGTTTCCGGGTGAAGGCGCTACCTCGGCATTCGCGAATCTCACGATGGAAACTTTCAATCAGGCGCGGCCCGCGCAGGGGTGCATGAGCTGCCATAACAGGGCACGGTTAGGGGCGGATTTCATGTGGTCGGTCCTGATGCATGCCTACCCGCCGAAGAAGTAGAAGCAGCATCAGCATTTATATCGTGCTACGATATAAATAATGAATGTGGATCTTTCACCAGAGCAGTATCAGGACCTTTCCGAATTTCGTCGCAGTATTCGCGGCTTCCTTCACTTCAGCGAATCGACCGCGAAGGAGCAGGGCATCGAACCGCAGCAGCATCAATTGCTGCTGGCCATCAGAGGTTTGCCCGCGGGCGTGAAACCTACCATTCGTGAACTTGCCTCCAGGCTTTTTATTCAACATCACAGCGCGGTGGAACTCGTAAACCGGGGGGAACGAAGTGGCACTGTCGTCCGGTTGGCCGGCGAGGAAGATCGTCGCGAAGTACTGGTGCATCTCACAAATGAAGGTCGTGCCGCGCTCAAAAGGCTGGCGGTAGCGCACAGGGATGAATTGGAACGCTCCGGTCCGGGCCTTGCCAAGGCGCTGCAATTGGTTCTGCGCCACAGCAAGAAGGTGGCGGCGCAATGAATAAACAAGAACTCGGCGACTTCACCGCCACCCCGCGGCTGTTGATTCTGGCGGCGCTCGCGGTGGGTATTGGAGGAATCGCGACGTGTGTGGCCTGGGCGCTGCTTCGTCTCATCGGGCTGTTCACGAATGTGTTTTATTACGGTCGTTTCGAGGCCCGGATGGTTTCGCCGGCGGGCCATCACCTGGGATGGGTTGCCGTTTTTATCCCGGTCATTGGCGGACTCGTCATAGGCGTAATGGCCCGTTTCGGCTCTGAACGAATTCGCGGACACGGTATTCCGGAGGCGATCGAGTCGATTCTCATGAACGGCAGCAAGGTGCAGCCGAGGCTCGCGCTGCTTAAGCCTCTGTCGGCGGCGATTTCCATCGGATCCGGCGGGCCGTTCGGAGCGGAAGGTCCTATCATCATGACGGGCGGCGCCTGCGGTTCGATTATTGCGCAGTTTTTTAACCTGAGCAGCACGGAACGTAAGACGCTGCTGGTGGCAGGCGCTGCCGCGGGCATGTCCGCAACGTTCGCGGCGCCGGTGGCTTCCACCTTGCTCGCTGTGGAGCTTTTGCTGTTCGAGTGGAAGCCGCGCAGCCTGATTCCAGTCGCACTTGCAGCCGCGGCGGCAGGCGCGGGCAGACGTTACATTCTGGGCCTTGGCCCAGTTTTCCCTGTGCCCGTTCATCCGATTATGATGGGACCTTTGGGCCTTGCCGGTTGCGTGGTGGCCGGCCTGCTTGCGGGGCTCCTTTCGTGGGCGCTCACCAAGGGCGTCTACGCGGCCGAAGACCTGTTCCAAAAAATTCCCGTTCATTGGATGTGGTGGCCGGCAATCGGAGGACTTTTCGTTGGGATCGGCGGACTGATATTTCCTCCGGCCCTTGGCGTTGGCTACGAAACGATCGAAACCCTGCTGCAAGGCACCGGTGGCGGGCTAATTGCGGGCGTGCTGCTGGTCAAATCCACTATCTGGATACTGTCGCTCGGTTCCGGCACATCTGGCGGCGTGCTCGCTCCACTTCTGATGATGGGCGCCGCTTTGGGGGGTGTGGAGGCACACCTGTTGCCAGATCTGGGGCCGGGGTTCTGGCCGTTGATCAGCATGGGCGCCATTCTCGCCGGCACCATGCGCACTCCGTTCACCGGTATCCTGTTCGCGTTTGAGCTCACCCACGATATGAACGTCCTGCTGCCGCTGTTGGTTGCCGGCGCTATCGCTTATGCCACCACGGTTCTCACTCTTAAGCGCTCCATTCTCACTGAAAAGATCGCGCGGCGCGGCTTCCATTTGAGCCGCGAATATTCCATTGACCCGCTCGAAATCCTGTTTGCGAAAGAGGTGATGCGAACCCGCGTAACCATCGTTGATGCGACTACGGATCCGTCCACGTTCCGAAACCGCTCAGCCATTCGGGGTCAGTACCTGTATCCGGTGGTGGATTCCAACGGCGCCCTGACGGGAGTTATCACGCGGAAACAGATCAACCGGATGGTGGAAGAGGGTCAGGTGACAATCCCTCTGACCGAAATCGCACGGGAACCGGTGGTTGCATGGGACAACGAACCGCTTCGGGTGGTGGTAATGCGCATGGCGCAAACGGGATTCACTCGTCTGCCTGTGCTTGAAACGGGTTCACGGAAATTCCTGGGGATGGTTTCGTTGCGCGATCTGTTAAGGGCGCGGACCCATAGCCACAAGGAAGAACATTATCGCGAACGGGTGCTGCCCATGGCCTGATTGATTGGATTTCGGCTATTTCACGATCCGGATGTCCGCGTTCGCGTTTTGGCCGGGTTCGAGCACAATGGTTGGCGTGGAAGGCAGCAGACTGCGAATGTAAAGCATACGGCCGGGGCCGTCGCCCTCAGTTACCGCGACGGCCTTGTACTGACCAGCGGCAATTCCATCGAAAAAGAATCCGCCATTTGAGTCTGATTTGACCATCCCGCCGGTTCCGCGCTGTACAATGTAGAACTTGTCGATCGTATCCGGCAAAGACGGAGGCAGCAGGTATACGCTCGCGCCCGCGACGGACTTCTGATCCGCATCGCGCACGGTGACTGTTATACGCCCAAGCCGCGAGGTGAGGATAAAGGTGATGTCGGACTCTGGCGCATCCAGGTCAAAGGCGGTACTGGGAGCGAGAGTTTGGCCGTTGTAAATGGTAGTGGCTACGGCATATCCGGCGGGTACATTCAGGCCAGCCCAGTATTTGCCCGGAGGCAGGTCGGAGAGGCTCAACCGATCCGGTTTCTTAGTGCCGGATTCAGGCCCCCATCCGTCGATTGAAACAACATTGAAGGTCAGCCCTTTCGGTACGCTGGTATCTTTTTCGGCCATGGTGACCATGGCGTTCAGCGTGACCGCGGGATGCATCACGAGTCGCAGATCCTCAATATCACGGTCCGCCAGTTCGACGACACAATTCGCGAAAACGCGCGTGTGGCCGGGCGTCGTTTTCGTCGAGGCGAGAATCGTGTAAGACCCGGGCTCCCGCGCTTCCACCTGGAACTGCCCGGCTTTTGGAAGTTCCGCTTCCATGGGGGCTGATGGACCTCGGGCGCCGATCCAGATTCCATCGTTTTCCATGCCCTCCGGAACCTGCGGCACTCCGCTGATCCGGTGAAGATCGTGTTTGCGGAGCTGCACCTCAATTTTGCGGTCCTCGCCCGCGGCAACGGTTACGGGAGATGCCATTTCACGGCGGGGCACGCCGGGGAAAAATACGGGCGCGTAACCGGTCTGAGGGGGTTTCTTCTCTCCGAAATAAATTGCGCCGTATACGGGAGGATCGATTCGAAGGGTATATCCGCCAGGCGCGGCATTGGGGACCGTAAACCATCCATGGGCGCCCGTAGGCGCGGAGGTTAAAACAAAGCCGATCTCGTCCTCGGACGTGACACGCTGTACTGCCTGTATGGAAAACCCGGGCAGTGGATTTCCTGAATCCCTGTCGATCACGCGACCCGAAATGGTGGCGGCGCGGCTCAGTTCAAAATCGCGCGTTTGAGTGGTGTGGGGTTTAAGGCTCACGATCGCCCTGGCAGTTGCATAACCCCGCAGAGAGACTTGCACCATCTCATCCCCTGGATCGGGCTTTTCGATGCGCGGTGAGAACGCGCCGTTTTCATCCGAAGTTGCAGCCGGTCCGGAGTTGTTCCCTCGAAATGAAATCTTTGCGCCGGAAACGGGCTGGCGGGTGAGGGAATCTACGATCTTGCCCGTGAGTGTCGCATCGCCGGATGTCTGGCCGAGCGCCAGCCGGGTGAGGAATAAAGCTGTCGCGCAACGCCGCATCCGCAATCGGTACCCGATCACTTTTGAATTGTACGCCGCGTTAGTTCCGGCGAAAAGCGCCGCCGCGATCTGCTTCGATCGGCGGCGGCGGTTTCATTCCGTACTTAGACCGAAGGGGACTTGCGTTTGCGCGGCGCGGCCGCTGTCTTGCGGGCCCGCTTCACAGGACCCACCACATTGCCGTTGGCCTCGCCTCCGGGCGCCGCGGCTTTGCGGGTACCCTTTTTGACACGGGGAGATCCGGCTGTCGGCTGGCCTGGAACCACGGGCTGCGGTTCTTCGATATCCTCGTCGATTTCATCGGGAATCGGCGGCGGTTCGGGCTCCGCGATGGCGGGCGGGTGGAATTCGGCGCCCAGGTAAATCATCAGGCCCTGGGTTTCGTCGGGTTCCACGCGGACGACGGTCTTGTCCTGCGCGTAGTTGAGGAATTCGGCAAACTCCTGGAACCCATAATTCTTCCAGTCGAAGGCGGGAGATTCTTCTTTCACCCATCCAAGAAGCTCGTCGGCCGTAACACCCTCTTCGAGTTCGAGGCGATGGTTCTCGAGCACGTCGCGCAGGTAGGGCAGCGATTCTTCCTGCTTAATGGTCTTCTCCGGCGCGCCGGTCCGTTTGCGCTGGATCATGTAGCGGCCTTCGCCACCCGTGACGATAATGAGATCGGCCTTGCGCAGCCGTTCAATGAAATCAGTGAATGAGCCCGCGCCGTAAGCGCGCTCGCTGAAACTCGAATCCAGCTGCAGCATGGTGGATTTGAGCAGCCCGAGTTGGGGGCGCACTTCACGGCGTTCCAGCACTTGCAGAGCGCGCTCCACCAGCGGCATGGCCTGATTCAGATCGAGGACTGGCCGGCGCTGCTGTTGATTCTGCTCCCGCGGGGGGCGCTGATTGGTGCTCGGCGGAATGGGCTGCTGAGTCGCGGGAGGAACCGTGCCCTCCGGCGCCGGGATAGCGGCCGCCGAAACAGCGGGCGTTGATACCGCGGGGGGAGCCGCCGCGCCGGTTTGTTGCGAAGCGGGCGCCTGATGGTGCTGGCGGTCATGCCGCGGACGCGACGGGCGCGAATCGTCGAGCATCGATTCGTAGCTGATGAACTCGTGACAGTTCTTCTGCAGAATCGTGCTGGTGAAAGCTTTACCGCCGACCACAAATATGGTCTTGTCGTATTGCTTGAGCTTATTCACCAGAGCGATAAAATCGCTGTCGCCGCTCACGATGCAGAACGCATTGATGTGATCGTGCGTGAAGGCGAGTTCGAGCGCATCAAGCGCCAGGTTAATGTCCGCGCCGTTCTTATCGCCGCGGGGAGACGGGTCGCGCTGCACCATTTGGACCGCGTATTCCGAAAGCTGGCGAGTGGAATTTTCCAGCTTGCCCCAGTTGGCATAAGCGATCTTGGTGATAATCTCGCCGCGCTCCTTCAGCGCTTCCAGCACCACGGAAACGTCGAACTCTCGCTGCAGCGTCGATTTCACGCCGATCTCAATGTTGTCAAAGTCGATGAAAACTGCGATCTTGAGGTGCTTTTCCATTTCCACCTTCGCGGGGCCCTCGCCTGTTTGGCGCATTTGCGACCGCATTCCTCTTGCCATTATTTATCGATGCACCTTTAAGTGCCTGACGCCTCGCGCGCGCACGCGGCACGTATTAACTCAACGACGGAGTCGAGCGGAGCACCCGGTTGGAAGACTTTTATTACGCCCTGCTGCTCAAGCGCTTTCGCGTCTTCATCCGGGATGATGCCGCCGACAACCACTTTAACGTCGGTCATTTCCTTTTCGCGCAATAGTTCCATCACGCGAGGAACGATGGCGTTATGCGCGCCGGAGAGGATCGAGAGCCCGATGACCTGCACATCTTCCTGCAGGGCCGCGTTGACGATCATTTCCGGAGTCTGACGTAACCCAGTATAAATGACTTCCATCCCCGCGTCGCGGAGAGCCCTCGCGATAATTTTTGCTCCGCGGTCGTGACCGTCAAGGCCGGGCTTCGCCACGAGGACGCGGATTGGAATTTCGGCGCGCGAATTCATTTGCAGTCCGCTGCCAGCAGCCCGTGGCAGAAGTCCCGCGAGGCGCGCGACCTATTGTTCGTGGCGGCTCGTACGATGTTGGGCGGGTCGCCCCGCGTGTTGCGGCTGCATGGGGCCACCTGCTTCGTTATGGCTCCTGACCCAAGGCGATGGGCGGACGCCCAGCTTTTCAGGGGCGCACTCCAATGCCGGGCTTTTCCCAGGATAAGGTCGGTCGCAGTGGTTGCCTCTGGTCCGCGACTCACGCGACGTCTGCCACGGGCTGTTAGATTACTGGCGTTTCTTCCCATGTGCCGAAGACAGCCTTCAATGCCGAGCATATCTCTCCGAGGGTAGCGTAGCAGCGCACCGCATCCAATATAGGCGGCATCAGGTTGGAATTCGATTGAGCCGCCAGTGTCAGCTGGTTGAGCGCGCGGTGAACCGCTTCACCGCTTCGGCGCGCGCGCAATTGCCGAAGCTTTTCGCACTGGCTGCTTTCGGCGCGCTTGTCGATTCGCAGAAGGTCGGGCGGGCTTTCCTTCTGTTGATCCTGAAAGCGATTTACGCCTACAACTATTTGTTTGCCGGATTCCACCTGACGCTGGTACTGGTAGCTGGCGCGGGCGATCTCGCCCTGCGGATAGCCTTGTTCAATCGCGGGAATCATGCCGCCCATGGCGTCGATCTTCGAAATGTAATCACGGGCGCCGGAGTCTAATTGACTCGTCAGCTCCTCAATATAGTAACTGCCCCCGAACGGATCAGGTGTCGCGGCGACGCCGGTTTCGTATGCGATCACTTGCTGTGTTCGAAGCGCGAGTGTCGCCGCATGTTCCGCCGGCAGTGCGAACGCCTCATCGAGAGAATTGGTGTGCAGAGACTGAGCGCCGCCAGATACGGCTGCCATCGCCTGCAGAGTTGTCCGGACAACATTGTTGTATGGCTGCTGCCAGGTGAGTGAAGATCCGGCGGTCTGGGCGTGGAAGCGAAGTTTGAGACTGCGCTCGTCTTTTGCGCCGTAGCGGTCGCGCATCAGGGTGGCCCAGAGTTGTCGCGCAGCCCGATACTTCGCAATTTCTTCGAAAAAGTTATTGTGGGCGTTGAAGAAGAAGCTGAATCGGGGGGCAAATTCATCTATCGCGAGACCGCGCTCAATTGCCCAATCGGCGTATTCGAGACCATCCCGGATTGTAAACGCAAGTTCCTGAACGGCAGTGGAGCCCGCCTCGCGGATGTGATACCCGCTGATGGAGAGCGGGTTGAACCGGGGCGTTTGGCGCACGGCGAATTCGACTGTATCCGTTACGATTCGCATGGAAGGGCGGGGCGGGAAAATGTATTCCTTCTGCGCGATGTATTCCTTGAGAATGTCGTTTTGAAGCGTGCCGGAAAGGCGCGAGACGTCGGCCCCCTGCTTTTCAGCGGCCACCAGATACATCGCCCAAATCACAGCGGCAGGGGAGTTGATGGTCATTGAGACCGTCACGTCGCTCAAGGGGATGCCTTGAAAGAGCGTTTCCATATCCTCGAGCGACGAAACAGGCGCGCCGCATTTTCCAACTTCGCCGAATGCAAGGGGGTCATCCGCGTCGTAGCCCATCAGAGTTGGCAAATCGAAAGCGACCGAAAGGCCGGTTTGCCCCGCTTCAAGAAGATAGCGATAACGCTGGTTTGTCTCTTCCGGGGTGGAAAATCCGGAGAACTGGCGCATGGTCCAGAGCTTCCGGCTGTACATGTCTGAGTGAATGCCGCGGGTAAAGGGGAATTGGCCGGCGGTCATTTTTGCAATTTAATTGACGCGGGCACTCTTGACCAGCATATCGAGGGAGACCACCTCGAGCGCTCTTTCGTGAGTGGCTTCCAGGCGAACCGGAGCCATCACGCCGGCTTCAAACGATTTCTTCCACGGGCCGACGCAGACGCACCACCCATCGCCGGCTTTGAGGCCGGGGAAACCGAACTCCGGCCGAGGCGTGATCAGGTCATTGCCGATTGACCTCTGATGCTGCAGGAATTCATCGTTCACGAGGACGCAAACGGTATGCTGACCGAAATCGTCCTCACCGGTGTTGCATTTGCCGTCACGATAGAAACCGGTGAGCGGATCGGTACAGCAGGTTTGCAGGACGCCGCCTAAAACATTTTTGACCATTGACCTTATGTTGACACAGGGGCGCGAAGCGGAGACAATAGGAGTTTGGTCCCTCACATGCGGATGTGGCGGAATTGGCAGACGCGCTAGATTCAGGTTCTAGTGTCGGCAACGACGTGGAGGTTCAAGTCCTCTCATCCGCACCAAACAAAATCAATTAGTTAGCCAGTTTGGCTTAGACCTTATTTACCTAGCGGGACCTCGTTTTGGACCTTATCGCCGTCCTTCCGCGCTCGAAAACGAAATTCATCTTCTGATTGCCTTCGAAGAAAACAAATAACTTCCGCTCCATCTACCGTGTTTTGGCTCTCTGTCTGGGTACCCCCACTAGCGCAAAAATCTAGCGAGTAATTGCGTTCCCCTGCGTCGGCAGGAGCCGATGAAAAGGAGAGCGAATCGAACTCTTGACGCCAGTTGCGCCGAATTCACTACAGGAGGCCATCGCCGCCCGTTCGACGCGAAGGCACCCGCCTCAACGCCAGAAATGCGGCGAAGCTCGTGGAGTGGCCGGGGACCACGCTCAGAATTTGTTGCCGTGTTCCTGTGGCTTCGCCGCTGCCGCCGCAACCAGGTCATAAGCATCGCGAGTGAATCGTTCGAAGAATCCTTTCCCAAGACGGCTCAGCATTTCAAGAGTGTCCATAACCACGGAGCGGTACTCGCCGATCATATCGAAAGAGCCCGCGACGCTGGCATCGCACCAACCGCGCGGCGCCGGATTTCCAATTCGGCGTACAGTTCGTCCGGCTCATACCGTGACAGCTCACGGACGGCGTTCTGCTTGTGAGATCAGGATGTTATCCAAGGGTTTCATTCCGAATCTCACTTTAACCAACGGCCCGGGCGGCAGCAGGGGCCGTCGTCAAGTGCCGAGGTGCCGGAACCGTACTCCGGCGCGCCAAGCGATGGTGCAGTACGCTTATAGGAAGGTATCTGTTTTGACCTACCACGTCGATATTCCCGAATCCGTTGCGCGGAGCCTCCGGCTTCCGATGGCAGAGATCGAGCCACGGTTGCGGACGGAACTGGCTGTGGCGCTTTACGGGCAGGGTATCCTGCCGTTTGGCAAGGCGAGTGAACTGGCGGGAGTGTCTCGCTTCGCCTTCGCCGAAGTTGTGGGCCAGCGCGATGTTCCCCGGCATTACGGCGAAGAGGATCTGTCGCGGGACCTCGACTATGCTCGCGGTCAGTAACACCTCTCCGATCTCGAATCTGGCGTCCATCGGTCGGCTGGAATTGCTCAGATCTCAGTTTTCGGTTCTCTGGATTCCGACGGCGGTGGCCTCCGAACTTGCCGCCCATCCTGATCCCTCAGCGGCGGAAGCGATTCGGGCTGCGATACGCGAACAGTGGATACGAACGGCGAAGCCGAAGGATTCGGGCTTGCTGAAAGTGCTGTTGCTGGATCTTCACCGCGGGGAGGCGGAAGCAATCGCGCTGGCCAGCGAAATGAATGCTGACCTTGTCCTGATAGACGAACGCGAGGGGCGCGGAATCGCCGCCGAAGCTGGATTTTCTGTTACGGGGGTGCTGGGTGTCTTGCTCCGGGCGAAACAGACCGGTGAGATCCAGGCAGTGAAGCCGGAGATCGAGGCCCTTCGTTTCCGGGCGCGTTTCTTCATTGCCGCTTCGCTCCAGACCAGGGTGCTCGCGAGCGCCGGGGAGTAGAGCCATGCTGAAGCGATACTGTCACGTCTTTGGACCTTGTTCTGGACCTTACGCACCGGGCCGGGACGGACCGCGCAGGAACGGTCCGACACGGAAAATCAACAACTTGGGCCGCGCGGGACCTCGCCAGACCGCATGAAATACGCTTCAGGTTCTAGTGTCGGCAACGACGTGGAGGTTCAAGTCCTCTCATCCGCACCAAAGATTCTAAAAGAGTTATTCGTTTTCATTAGTTCGGCCTTTCCTGTTTGTGTGACATAGTTTGTGCCAATCCCTGGTGTTCCTTCGTCAGAAACTCTTCAGCCATACGCCCGGCCTGCTGTGTGTCACTTTGATCGGTGATGTTGTACCGTTCGAAGACGCTCCGGGTTCGGTGCCCCGTGATCTTCATAATGACAGTTTCGGCGACACCGGCCCGGCGCAGATTCCGAACCGCAGTCCTTCGTAAATCGTGAAACAGCAAATTCGGAACTCCGGCGCGCTGACAAGCTTGGGTCCAGCTGTCGCGGAAGTTTTTGATCGGCTTCGAACCGCGAGCAAATAAGAAATCCCTCTCCCTCGGCTGGATCTCAAGAAACTTCGCCATGTCTCCGTAGATCGGCACGGCCACAGGCTCCGGCTTTCGATTTGCCCTCTTCCCGTCCATCCAGATGCATGACGCATCGAGATCAACCTGCGTCCACTTGATGCGAAGGAGAGCCCCGCGGCGTAAGCCAACGTGATAGCCGATAACGAACAGCAGCCGCAGTTCCTCCGGCAGTTCGAGGAGAAGAGTTCGGTACAGTTCCGGCTTGAGGAACCCTTTCCGCGGTTCACCCTCCGGCAATTTCGGAAAATGAGGCACTCTGCCCACGAGCGGTGGATCGTGCTGATATCCGAGTTGATATGCCCGATGGAGGAGTGCCATCTCCCGATTTACGGTGCCAGGTTTTACTGTCTTCAGCCGGTCACGAACATACTGCTTTACCTGAGTGGTAGACAGTTTCGCCGCTCTGATATCGCCCAGCTTCGGATTCAGAATCGATTTCACCTTCAGGCCGGAGATGTACGCCTGCGCGACGCCGCGCACATCGTAATCCTCCAGCACCAGCGCCAGCAAATCACGAACGCGTACCCGATCCGGCGTTAGCAGTTCCCCCGAGGCCAGTTTCCCTTGCTTGCGCCGCAAGTAAGCCAGCGCGGCATCGCGGTCTTGTGTTTGACAGGATTCGCGCCGACGGACGCCATCGACTGAGTAATCACACCACCACCAGCCCTTCCGCGGGTAGATCGATCCCTGCCCGTACGAACCGCGCTTGCCCCGCCCCATTTTCAGGCGACCCTTTTGCTCTTCTCGATGATGTTGTCGAGATCGTGCCGGTCAAATCTGAGTTTTTTGTCGAGGTCCACGTGGGCACGCGTCCCATGTGGACCTTTGCCTTCAGGGCGTCTTTCGTGAGCCCGAGGTACGTTGCCGCCTAGTCGAGCGTCAGTAACCTCGGAACCAGTACGCCGCAGTCCGTCAGGCGGGTGACCACCGCTTCCCCAATTGTGTCTGTGTTGATTTCGATTGGCATCGAAGGCCGGATCTTTCTCAAGGGTTTTGTTTGCCCTCTGCTCCGTATGGCGCGAGGCGACTAGCTCGTGACAAGTGGCGTCAAATCTTTTTGACTAGCGCGGCAACGCTGAGTGCGCCGCCGCCACCTCACGCAGCTTCGCGATTAGGTCCAGCAACGCGGTCTCTTCGCCGGGACGAAGTATTCCGCGCTCACGCATAAACGTCAGGTGATGTTCGAGTCTCGGTAACACGTGGAGTACGGACAGTGGGTCGCCGGCGAGGAAGTCGACCAGCCATCGCCTTTGTGCCGAGAGGTTTTCGGAATCACCCCGCCAGATCGCGAACTGCAATCCGTGATGTACGATACAGACCTCGGCATACCCGCCGTCAATCTGAAGAAACACGTCGCCGTCGAGTCCCGTATACACGCCCTTCAGGCGCACGCTCTTCGTACCTGTGCCCACGCGCGGGATTTCGATGCGTTCGTAGTGGAGTTGGCCGCCTCGCAAGGTTAGTTTAGCCAAGGTCGGTGGGTCGGACTTCAACGCATAGTAGCGAGTGTCGTAGTCGAAGACATAGTTTTGTGATTGAGTGGTTGGCATCTGTTTCTCCTAGCTGAGTGTCAGTTTCCCAAGCTGGCATTCATTCGACTATGGGGAGCATTGAGAGCACGGCCGCCAAGAATTATCTGCCATATCGTTTCCCAACGGCGACGCCGAATCGGTCATCCTTTACCGCGTCATATGGTCAGGAGTTCTGGTGTCGGCATCGTCAGTCGGACGCCATTCGCGTCTGCCTCGTTCGGGTCTGTGAACGCGTTGGTCCGCTCGAGCAAGAACCGTGCTTTGTCCAGTTCCGAAAAATCAATCGCCGTCGTATACCGCTGAGCGAACTCCAGTGTGCGAACGAGCGCCCCGGTGATTCCGTTGTGCGAGATTGCCTTCAGCGCCGCCAAATAGTTATTCCTGTAAACGGTGGGCACAATGATGCGATTCTCACCCGCGGCCACCAGTTCCGCATTCATCATGATCCGGGCGGCGCGGCCGTTGCCATCGGCAAACGGATGAACCTCGGAGATCATGAACATGATGAAAATGGCCCGGTGCAGGGGGCTCGAAAGGCCTCTATAGACTTCGTATCCTTTGGCGAGCGTGCCTTGAACCAGGTCCGGCGCGACGAACAGAGTAGCGCCCGCCCTGTTCGGATCGGCCTTAAAAGTTCCCGGCCCTTTGTCCGGCCTGCCTTCCATAATCTGCGCGTGCCGGCTTTTCAGCAGCGCGAGCAGATCCTCAAAACTGCGCGGCAGCCGAGACATCTCTTCCCGATTGGAAACGACCTTCCACGTGCCGATCACATCATGAGCATCCGCCGGCCGTGTCTGTGGAATGTGCCCCCTGAAGATAATGTCCTCTGCTTCCTCCACGGCAAACTCGGTACCTTCGATGAAGTTGGAGAAATAAGCTTCGAAAAAAGGAAGCGCAACTCCATCCGCCTCACGGGCGAGGCGTGTGATTGGCGCCGTTCCAGCCAGTTCCGAGAAGAGCTTCTGAAACAGTTCGAGCCGTTGCGGATCGTAAGGCGCGCCGGCGGCACGCGCGACACCGACGGGCGATTCCAGCCTTGCCTCCCGGGTTCCCAGCAAGCCGCCGATGATGCTGTCAAGGCGATGCAGTTCTTCCGGCATACCCAAGACTCCGGCGATTCCCTTTGCGTCGTCACGAATGCGCTGCAGCGCCGGTTCGCCGTTGCGCCGCAGCATCTCGTCCAGGCGTTCCTCTACTTCTCGCCTGGACAGCGTTCGTCCGACTCCACTGCGCGCCCGGGTCGGCCGCATGTTTTCCAGAAAGGCGCGCGCAGGTGAGGCAATTCGCAGCGTACCGATGAATTGCCTGTCCGATTCCAGCGGTGGCGGCCCTTTGCGCGGGCGCAACGTCACGCCAGGCATAATAATGTCGCGCTTGTGATCGGCAATCACGAAGATCGATCCGTCAGATGCGGGCCGATTCTCGATCGCTGTACGATCGGCGATGAGCGCGCCGGGCAAGTAACTCGCCACTAGAGGCCACAGATTTCGCTGAACGATCCTTTCCGCCGGTTCCCTGAGATTCCAGGTATAAAGGCGTGATCCGATCTTGCGCAGCCGCCCCTGCTTCGTCTCGCGAGACACGAGAGGCGCTAACTCTGCGTTGGAGACGAAGGCTTCCGGCATGGTGGAGAAATCGGGCATTAATATAGATCCACCGTCCAGCGTAACAAGGTTTTGGGGTTTAAGGGGCAGCCGTCGAGATATTTTGGGGTTTAAGGCTCGCCGGTCTCCCGTTGCAGCGCCGATTCGAATTCGTCCACGGCATATTTGCGCCTCATGAGCGAAACCCGCGTGTAGACATTCTGGTTGACGTCAAGCGTGTGCCCCAGTTGGTCGGCAACCGGTTTCGGGTCGTCGTGAATCTCGTTCATCAGCGTAGCGTGGGTTCGTCGCATGACATGGAAATCTACCCAACCCAAACCGACGGCATTGAGTGCAGGAGCTATATGACGCCGTGAAAGATTGTCTCTGGACAATGGCGTCTTTCCAGCCCTGGACGGGAATACCCAATCTTCGGCTGCGGCCGAACCCGACATGTCTCTCCAGTCCTTGATGTCGGCCAGCAAGCCGGCGGGAAGTGCTGCGTTGCGCTTCGAACGGCGGGTCTTCGGTGTATCGATCCTGCCCCGATACACTCGCTGGCGAATGTCAGCATGCGTATCCAGCAGGTGCCGCCATTGGAGCGCCAGTATCTCACCCGGACGCAGTCCCGCGAGAACAGCGAATTTCACGACGAGTCGTTCGCGTCTGTTCAGCGCCGGCAAGACAAGTCCCGATCTGCCCGAATGTCATCGCGGTGTGTTCCGGTCGCCTTGCGTCTCTCGGCACAAAAAGCAGTTCGGCGGCGTTTCGCGACAGCAGTTCCTCTTCGACAGCCATTCGGAGAACCTGGCGCAGGTCCCACCGGAGGTGCGCCACGACGCTATAAGAGAGGCCCGCATGCGCCTTGGCGTCCAGCATGTCCTGCAGTTCGTCTCGCCGGAAGCTTGTCAGTTTCCTCGCTTCATATAGCGGGCTCAAGTGCGCGCGGAGACGTGCCTCGTTCGTCTCCCGCGTTGAGATCTTCCATTTCCTTCGATAAAACGGAAGGTAGGTGCTGTTCACGAACTCACCCCACGTTACTTCGGACGCACGGCTACTTGCGGCACTTTCGAGTGTGTAGTATGGCATTTGCCGATGTTCCCGGCATCCGAAGTATGGGCGTTAAGATAACCGACGTGAGTGACGCCCCGCCTGCTGTGGCGGCCGAAATTGAACGCTACCTGCTCACGGGCAGGAGCGACCCGCTTTCCGTTGCGTGGCCGGGCAATATTGTGGAACGCGGAATCCGGGCCCATCACGAACTGCGTGCTGCACTCGTCCGCGCAGTCAGGCGACGGGAGATCAAATAACCGTGTGAGGTACCGCGGTGTTTTGACCCTGTAAGTCTCACCCGCACAAAGATCGAGCCGATGGTGCGCGGTCTGTTTCCGCGAGATGAACGGCGAGTGCTGCTTTCAATGCTGGAGCGTTCTGTCGTTTTCCTGACCCGCGAAAATATCGAGACGATCCTGCTGAAAGAGAGTTTCGACGGTTCTGCCTGGACGCTGGCGAACCTGTATCTCGCCGGGATCGGGGCGGAACTGCTGAGCGAAGACGCGCCCAGTCTTGACGGATTCAGCCAGGACACTACTTGCTACGTTTCGCCCCAATA
>Ga0105240_10001921_pt1 | contig 34529 bp, 26 predicted proteins | sample KBSC54metaG_FD_80426 | JGI IMG/M metagenome (GOLD analysis project Ga0105240, IMG submission 80426) | Corn rhizosphere microbial communities from Kellogg Biological Station, Michigan, USA - KBS C5-4 metaG | ecosystem: Host-associated > Plants > Roots > Rhizosphere > Soil | place: Michigan, USA... | reverse complement strand
TGCCAATGCGCTCGCTTTCGAGCCGTTCGTCGTCTCCGATATCCGTATCGACGGGCTTAGCCGTATTACGCCCGGTACCGTGTTCAACTATCTCCCGATCAACAAGGGCGACCGGGTGACCACTGATGGCGCACAGCGTGCAATTCGTGCGTTGTACCAGACCAAGTTCTTCAGTGACGTAGAAATCGACCGCCAGGGCGACATCCTGGTGATCAAGGTGGTGGAACGCCCCTCGATCGCCAAGCTGACCCTGCGCGGCAACAAGGACATCAAGGAAGACGACCTGCGCAAGGGCCTCAAGGAGATTGGCCTGTCCGAAGGCGAGACCTTCGATCGCCTGTCGCTGGACCGCGTGCAGCAGGAACTGATTCGCCAGTACTACAACCGCGGCAAGTACAACGTGTCGGTCGAACCGCACGTGACCTACCTCGATCGCAACCGCGTCTCGGTGGATATCGAAATCCGCGAAGGCAAGGCGGCGAAGATCAAGGCGATCAACATCGTCGGCAACACTGCGTTCACCGACAAGGCGATTCGCAAGACCTTCGAGTCCAATACCTCCAACTGGCTGTCCTGGTACTCCAAGGACGACCAGTACTCGCGCGAAAAACTCAGCGGCGATCTGGAAAAGCTGCAGTCCTACTACATGGACCGCGGCTACGCCGACTTCGGCGTCGATTCCACCCAGGTGGCGATCGCACCGGACAAGCGCGCGATGTATCTCTCGGCCAGCATCAAGGAAGGCGAGATCTACAAGATCTCCGACATCCATCTGCTCGGCCAGTTGATCCTGCCCGAAGATACGCTGCGCCAACTGATCTTCGTGCACAAGGACGAGACCTTCAACCGCAAGGCGATCGAGTCGAGCTCCGATGCGATCAAGGGCATCCTGGCCAGCATCGGTTATGCGTTCGCCAAGGTGACGCCGGTACCCAAGCTCGACAAGGACAACCGCACCGTCGACCTCACCTTCTATATCGAGCCGGGCAAGCGCGTCTACGTGCGCCGCGTCATCTTCCAGGGCAATACCCGTACGGAAGACGATGTGATGCGCCGCGAACTGCGTCAGCTGGAAGGTAGCTGGTATTCGCAGCCGGCGATCGACCGCTCGAAGATCCGTATGCAACGCCTGGGCTACTTCAAGAAGGTCGACGTCGACAAGGCTTTGGTGCCCGGCACCGAAGACCAGGTCGACCTGACCTACAAGGTGGAAGAACAGTCCGCCGGCAGCCTGATGTTCGGCGTGGGCTATTCGCAGTTCTCCGGCATCATCCTGTCGGCATCGGTGTCGCAGAACAACTTCCTGGGTACCGGCGACAGCTTCACCGTCGGCGCTCAGCGCAGCGACTTCTCCACCAGCATCAGCGCGAGCTACTACAACCCGTACCTGACCGATAACAACATCGGTATCGGTTATACGGCCGCGTTCACGCGTACCGACTACGGCGATACCAACAACGACTTCGTGAACTACACCACGAGCCAGAAGTCGTTCACCACGTTCCTGAACTTCCCGATCACCGAAACGGACAACATCCGCGCCGGCCTCGGCCTGAACAGCAACAAGATCAACCTGCAGGTAGACCAGATCGACCCGACCACGGGTGAGATCGTCACTACACAGTTCTCACCGCAAGAACTGATCGACTACCAGAACGCGCTGGGCCATCGCACGATCCACTCGTGGACCGGCCAGCTGGGCTGGACCCACGACACCCGCAACGGTTACTGGGCGCCGACGCGCGGTGGCTTGATGTCGGTCAACACCAACATCGCACTGCCCGGCTCGACCGTGCAGTTCTACAAGATCGACCTGGAAGCCAACCACTACTGGCCAATCGGTCGCGGCTTCGTGCTGTACATGGACGGCCAGGTCGGCTATGGCGACACCTATGGCAACCAGACCTTCAGCAATACGTTCGGCACGGATATCAAGGGCCAACCGCTGACCTTCCCGTTCTGGGAAAACTACTTCTCCGGCGGTGTGCGTGACGTGCGTGGCTTCCAGGACAACACCCTGGGTCCGAAGCTCTGCGTACCGACCACGCCAGGCGTAGCGATCAAGCCGAATGCGGACGGCACCTGTACCGGCAGCATCTATACCTTCGCCCAGCCGATCGGTGGTGCGTTCAAGGTGCTCGGTACCGCGCAGGTCTATCTGCCGCTGCCGTTCCTCAAGGACGTCAACACGGCTCGCGTGTCGTGGTTCGTCGACGTCGGTAACGTGTACTCGAGCTACAGCACCTTCAGTGCGGCGGATCTGCGTGCATCGACGGGTCTGTCGCTGCAGTGGCAGGCGCCGATCGGTCCGCTGATCATCAACTTCGCCATACCGTTCCGCGCGAAGGATGAAGACAAGCACTACGAAGAGCGCATCCAGTTCACCTTCGGCAGCCAGTTCTAAGCCGAATCGGAAAGTCTGCGGTGTATGCAGGGAAAGCGCGGCTAGTCCGCGCTTTCTTTTTGTGAGAGTGGCTCGTCGCGCAAGCTTCTGCCCTACGTCCTACAATGCCCGCCATGTCTCGGAGAGCACCATGAGCGCAACCCAATTCACCCTTGCCGAGATCGCCGCACGGTTCGAACTGCCGTTGCATGGCGATGGCACACGCGTGATCGACGGTGTGGGCACCCTGGCCGGCGCCACGGCCAGCCAGCTGAGTTTCCTGTCCAACAGCAAATACGGCGCACAACTGGCCGCCACCGGTGCAGGTGTAGTCGTGCTGCGCGAGGAAAATCTCCCCGACTGCCCCACCGCGGCCTTGGTCGCGCGCGACCCCTACGTCGCCTACGCCAAGATCGCCGCGTTGTTCGAACAACTGCCCGCCTCACCTGCCGGTATTCACGCCAGCGCCGTGGTCGACCCGGGCGCGCGCGTGGCACCAACGGCCAGCATCGGCCCTTGCTGTGTCGTGGAGAGCGGCGCTGTCATCGAAGACGGGGCCATCCTTGGTCCGCATTGCATCGTTGGCGCTGGCTGCGTAGTCGGAGCGCAGGCCCGGCTGGTAGCACGTGTGACGCTGGTGACTCGCGTTACGCTGGGCAAGCGCGTGATTGTTCATCCGGGCGCGGTGATCGGGTCGGACGGCTTCGGCCTCGCCTTCGATCGCGACCACTGGATCAAGCTGCCCCAGCTCGGTGGCGTACGGATCGGCGACGATTGTGAAATCGGTGCGAATACCACCATCGACCGTGGCGCACTGGAAGACACCGTGCTTGAGGAAGACGTGCGGCTGGACAACCAGATCCAGATCGCCCACAACGTTCACATCGGTGCGCATTCGGCCATGGCCGGCTGTGCCGCGGTGGCCGGTAGTGCGAAAATCGGCCGTTATTGCATGATCGGCGGCAACGCTGGCGTGCTGGGGCATCTGGAACTGGCCGACCGGGTTACCATTACGGCCAAAAGCCTGGTCACGCACTCGATTCGCGAGCCGGGCGAATATTCGTCGGGCGTGCCGCTTCAGGAAAACCGCCTGTGGCGCCGTAACGCGGCCCGTTTCAAGCATTTGGATGAGTATGCGCGTCGATTGTCGGCGCTGGAGAAGGACAGTAACAATGACTGAGAACACCGTGCCCTTCCACCTGCCGGTCAACGTCGAGCAGATTCAACAACTGCTGCCTCACCGTTATCCGTTCCTGCTGGTCGACCGGGTCATCGAGCTGGTGCCGGACAAGAGCATCGTCGCGCTCAAGAACGTCACCATCAATGAGCCCTTCTTCCAGGGCCATTTTCCCGGCCACCCGGTCATGCCGGGCGTGTTGATCGTCGAGGCGATGGCGCAGACTGCCGGCCTGCTGACACAGATCAGCAGCCGCCTGAAAGGCAGCAGCGGCAGCCCGCTGTTCTACCTCGCCAAGATCGACAACGCGCGCTTCAACGCGATCGTCGCACCCGGCGATCAGCTGCGCATGGAAGTGACGCTCAAACGCCTGTTGCGCAGCATGGGCATCTTCGAAGCCAAGGCGACGGTGGCCGGCAAGGAAGTTGCGAGCTGCGAGCTGATGTGCGCGGCGAGGTCCGAAAAATGATCCATCCGACCGCGCAGATCGATCCATCCGCAAGCATCGGTGCCAATGTAAGCATTGGCGCCTACAGCGTGATCGGTGCCGACGTGGAAATCGGCGAAGGCACGACGATCGGCCCGCACGTGGTCATCGAGGGCCCGACGCGCATCGGTAGCGACAATCGCATCAGCCAGTTCGCCTCGCTGGGCGGCCCACCGCAGGACAAGAAATTCGCAGGCGAGCGCACGGAGCTGGTCATCGGCGACCGCAACCTGATTCGCGAATTCGTTACGATCAATCGCGGCACCGGCGAAGGTGGCAGCGTCACGCGCATCGGCAACGACAACTGGCTGCTTGCCTATGTGCATATCGCGCATGACTGCCAGATCGGCAACAACACCGTATTCTCCAATTACTCCGCCCTGGCCGGCCACGTCGAAATCGGCGACTGGGTGATCATGTCCGGCTTCTCCGGCGTGCATCAGTTCTGCAAGGTCGGCGCGCATGCATTTATCGGCATGGGCTGCCTGGTCGGCGCCGATGTGCCGCCATTCGTGATGATGGCCAACGAGCAACACGGCCGCCCGCGCGGCATCAACAGCGAAGGCCTCAAGCGCCGCGGTTTCGACTCCACCCGCATCTCCGCGATCAAGCGCGCCTATCGCACCTTGTACATGGCCGGCCTGACGCTGTCCGATGCACGCGAGCAACTGCTTTCGCTGGCTACCGAGAGCGACGACGTGCGCGCCATGCTGGAGTTCCTCGAACGCAGCGAACGCGCAGTCGCGCGCTGAACCCGGCACGATGTCCGCAAGCGCGCGCCAAGCTCCCCTGATCGCCCTGATCGCCGGCGAAGACTCCGGCGATCAACTCGGTGCCGACCTGATCGCCGCGCTGCGCAAGCGTTATCCCGATGCGCGCTTTGTCGGCATCGGCGGCGCGCGCATGCAAACCCGGGGCTTCGAGTCCTGGTACGACATTCGCGAGCTGTCGGTGATGGGTTTTGCCGAAGTGGTACGGCATTTGCCGCGGCTGCTGAAACTCAGGAAAGCCCTGGTTGCCCGCCTGTTGGCGGAGCGGCCGGATGTGGTGGTCGGCATCGATGCTCCGGATTTCAATCTCGGCGTCGAGCAACGACTCAAGCAGGCCGGATTGCGCACCGTGCACTATGTCAGCCCATCGGTCTGGGCATGGCGCGAAAAACGCGCGGAAAAGATCGGCCGTAGCGCCGACCGCGTGCTGTGCCTGTTTCCGATGGAGCCGCCGATCTATGCCAAGCATGGCGTCGATGCGCGCTTTGTCGGTCACCCGCTGGCTGACCGTTTTGCACTCGTTTCCGATCGTGTCGGCGCGCGCGACGTATTGAACGTGCCGCAGAACGTTCCCGTACTGGCCGTGCTGCCCGGCAGTCGTCCATCGGAACTTGCCCGCCTGGGCACGATCTTCCTGGACGCCGCCAAGCGCGTCGCCCAAGCCATGCCGGGGTTGCGCATCGTCATCCCAGCGGCCAACCCGCGTGTGCACGAACAACTGCAGAAACTTCTGGGCAACTGGGGCGACGCGCAGAGCACACCGTTGCTGCTCGATGGCCATGCCCATGAGGCGATGCTCGCAGCCGACGTGGTGTTGCTTGCTTCCGGAACCGCAACACTGGAGGCGATGCTTTCCAAGCGTCCGATGGTCGTCGGTTATCGTGTCTCGCCCACCAGCTATGGCATTGCTCGCGCGCTGAACATGCTCAAGACCGACGTGTATGCGTTACCAAATATCCTGGCGCGGGCCTGCGGCCTCGGTAACGACCTGCTCGCACCCGAACTGATGCAAGACGATTGCACGGCCGCCCAGCTCGCCTCGGCCACGCTGGCTCTCATGCAGGATAGCGAGCGTCGAGGCCATGTCGTGGCGGCCTTTGAATTCCTGCACCAGCAGTTGCGTGGCCAGCTTGAAGGCGAAGCCGCCGACCATGCGGCCGATGCGATCGCCGAATTGCTCGAATCACCGGCCGCTACCACGCCGGGTTGACCTGGCTCACCACCGGAACACACCATAGCGTCATGCCCCGCAAACGCCGCGTCACCGCCGAACTCGACCCCTCGCTGCTTGTGGCCGGCGTGGATGAGGCGGGCCGTGGGCCGCTGGCGGGACCGGTCGTCGTCGCCGCCGTTATTCTCGACGCAAGCAAGCCCATCCGTGGCTTGAACGATTCCAAGCAGCTCAACGAAGCGACGCGGGAAAAGCTCTACGGCCGGATCATAGAGCGAGCGATTGCGTGGAGCGTGATCTTCGTCGAGCGCGAAGAAATCGACCGCATCAATATTTTCCGGGCGACGATGCAAGGCATGACGCGCTCGCTGCTGGGCCTGGCCACGCCACCCGGCTATGCGCTGATCGACGGCAACCGCCTGCCCAGGCAATTGCCCTGCCCCGCACAAGCCGTGGTCGGTGGCGACGCCACCGAGCCTGCGATCAGTGCGGCATCGATCCTGGCCAAGGTGAGCCGCGATCGTCACATGGTCGCGCTCGACGCACAGTTTCCTGGCTATGGTTTCGCACGACACAAAGGCTATAGCGTGCCCGAGCATCTCGATGCCCTGACCCGCCTGGGGCCGTGCGAGCATCATCGCCGCAGCTTTGCTCCTGTACGCCTGCTGCTCGAGCCCGAGCCGATGCTGACGAGCGATTTGTTCGCCACGCTTTAAGCATCAACCGCACCAACCGCCCCCTGCCCTTCGGCCCAGGCAATACGCCTGGCATCGCCGTATGATCCATTCGCACGGACCGATGCATGCAACCTTTTCCCATTCCGGCGCATCGGATTCAAGCGGACGCAAAGACGTCCGATCGCTCTCAAGGCAGGGACGCTCGCGCGGCAGCGTCGATGATGCTGTCGACTTATCTGGCATCCAACGCGTTCATGTGACGCAGGAGTTCTGCCATGACGCCCGACTATCTGCCTCAGGCGCCCGTTGCCACCGAGGAAGCACCGATTCCGCAAACTGCCGAACCGGGCTTACCCCTCACTCACGCTGATTACGACCGTCGTCCGTTGGCTGTCGAACATCTTGAGCATTACATTGATTTGAGGGCGGAGTATCAGCGGTTCCGGATTGGATGACTCTTTCGCGTTGTCGTCCTGCTTTTATCTGGCCGCTTGTACAGCGGGCGTTTCACTCGCCTGCCGGCAAGCGAGTCGCGTTCTCTTTGCTAGCCCAAAGACTTTGTAGTCCCTGCAATCCCTCCTACCTCGTCATCCCGGCGAACGCCGGGATCTAGTGCCTTGGCGCTTGGTCGTACTGCAGAAGCTGGAGAAGCTGGTCATCTAGACCTCAGTCTCTCGCTCGTCAGACAACGTTTCGCAAACGGAAACGCCGAGGAATGGGTTCCGGCCTGCGCCGGAATGACGAGAGGGGTAGGCAAGGGGCGCGAGGCGTGTGGGTTGCGCTCTTACTCACTCCTCACTCCTCTCCACTCACTCCTCGCTACTTCCGCAACCGACTATGCCCATACCCATAAAACACATAAATCAACATACCCTACGCCGTCCACCCTGCCAGCAACAACCAATTGGCCAGATTCATCTGCGCCAGCAAGAACAGGCAAACCAGCACGCCAAGCACGCACACCACCGGCGCCGCCGGCACCCGAAACCCGCGCTTCAGATGCGGGTGCGTGCGACGCAGGATCAGCACGCCGATACACACCGTGGAGAACGCCAGCAGCGTGCCCATCGAGAGCAGATCGCCCAGCAAGTTGAGTGGGAAGATTGCCGCCAATACGCCTCCGATCAAACCCACCAGCAAGGTAGTGCGATGCGGCGTGCGATGTTCGCTGTGCACTGCATTGAAGAAGCGCGGCAACAAACCATCACCGGCCATCGTGTAGAGAATGCGCGACAAGCCCAGATGCATGACCAGGATGACTGAGGTAAGGCCCGCAACCGCACCAATCTGCGTGACGATCTTCAACCATCCCAGGGCAGGATGCGCCGCCAGCGCGGTGGCCACCGGCTCGGAGGTGCCCAGCTGCGCATAAGGCACCAGGCCGGTCAGTACGGCCGCCACGATGATGTAGAGCACCGTGCAAATGGTCAGCGAGATCAAAATGCCGGCCGGCACGTTGAACTGTGGGTTGCGTGTTTCCTGCGCCGCCGTCGCTACCGCGTCAAAACCGATGTAGGCGAAAAACACGCTGGTAGACGCACGAAACACGCCTGACCAGCCGTAGTGGTCGCCGCCCTGGTTGGCAGGCACGAAGGGGTGCCATAGCGACGGATCGATGTACTGCACGCCGAACAAGACGAACAACAGCACCACCAGCACCTTGAGCACCACCACCACGCTGGCAAACCAGGTCGATTGGCGCGTACCGCGATAAAGCAGCAGGGTGAGCGCGGCCACGATCAGCAACGCCGGCAGGTTGAGCCAGGCGCCGGTCCATTGCAGGTGTCCATCCTTGAAGCTTACCGGCGCATCGGCCAGTACCCCTGGCACATGGATACCCATGCTCTTGAGCAGACCCACCGCGTAGCCGGACCAGCCGACTGCCACAGACGAGACCGCCAGCAAGTACTCCGCCACCACGTTCCAGCCGATGAACCAGGCCAGTAGCTCGCCGAAGGTGGCATAGGCATAGACGTAGGCGCTGCCGGAGACAGGCAGCATAGCCGCGAATTCGGCGTAGCTGAGTGCCGCCAGTGCGGCGGCAAGGCCGGCCAACACGAAGGACAGGGTCAATGCCGGGCCGGCGTGCTCGGCGGCGGCCTGGCCGGTAATCACGAAAATACCTGCACCGATCACTGCGCCCACACCCAGGACGACCAATTGCGTGAGCCCCAGCGTGCGGCGTAGCGCGTTGTCGGTCGAAAGGGAGGTTTCGACCGGCTTGACCGCAAACAGTGAGCGAACCCAGGACATCGGCATTCCTTATTTTGTCTGGCAGACAGCGAGGTTAAACCCCGAACCATGCCAGTCGGGGACGATGCTGACAACCTTGCCTTTGGTCAATTTGCAAAGACGGCGGCATCCGGGCCACGCTTTCGCTAGCATGGCGCCTGCGTCGTGCGTTTCGTTGAGCTGCTTTCAGGGGAGAAGCCGCAACCGTGCGTCTAATCTGGATCGCGCTAGCCTTGTTCGGAATCCAGGCGCTGCTCGCCTGGCATGGGCTGGGCGCCCAGGAAGTCCTGGCACGCTGCCTGTTCCTGTCGATCCAGTGTGTCGCCCTGGCGGCTATTGCCGCGCAATACCGGCGCGACGCCACGCCCATCCGCGGGCTATGGCTGCTGTTGGCCCTGGCGGTCGGCATGCAGGTGCTCTGGGCTGGAACCAACCTGATCGCCCAGGTCTATGGCGACCCGCGCGGCTGGCTCACCTCCACGGGGGTCGTGCTTTCCGGGCTTTACATGATCCCCTGCATGCTGATGATCGCCCGCTCCTTTGATCGTCGCGAACCTAAAGCCGTGCTCGTGCTGGACCTGGCCCTTTCGCTGGAGGTCGGCGTACTGCTGTGTGCCCTGGTCTTTCGCATTATCGCCGGCGCCGGCGAGCCGACTTCGGCAGACATCTACGTGATCATTCACCATGCCGATGCGATCGACTTTTTGCTGTCGATCCTGGTGGTGCTGCGCATGCTCGGAATCCGCAGCATGCATGGCCGCTTTTTCTATTTCTGCTCGGCGGTTTTCCTGTGGATCAATGCCATCGCGGCGGCCATCTACAACCGCGTGGAGCTGCAGGGTCTTCCACCCTGGAGCCTACCGATGATCAGCCTGGCGTACGTCGCCCTGGCGATCGTGGTATCGCAGCCGATGCCACGTTCCCTCCGACGTTATCGCCCGTCACGCCGCATGACGCAAACCATCGTGTCGTTTGCGCCGGTGGTCACCTCGCTGGCGGTCTTGCTGCTGGCGGTCAGCGTGTCGCGGCTGAACTACATCCTGGGCATGGTTGCTGCGGTCGCATCCGTCTTGCTTTACGCGTTGCGTGTCGCATTCATCCAGAGTCGTAACCAGGACATCCAGCGTATCGCGCAACTGAACAACCAGCGACTGCAACAACAAGTAGGGCGCGACCCGCTCACCGGCATCGCCAATCGCAGTCTGCTCGATACACGCCTGCCGGCCATCTGGCGCGACGGTGCGCGGCAAGGCAAGACCTGCGCGTTGCTGATGGTCGATATCGATTTCTTCAAACAGTTCAACGATAGCCAGGGACATCTGGCTGGCGACGAATGCCTGATCAAGGTCGCCACGGTGCTGGCCGCGAACGTGACCGCACCGCAAGGGCTGGTTGCGCGTTATGGCGGCGAAGAGTTTGCGGTCGTCTTGCCCGATGCCCAGGAGGCGCAGGCGATCGAAGTGGCCGAGCAGTTGATCGACGCGATCGAGCGCATCGATATCCCACACCCGCAAAGCCCCATCGGTCGCATCACGGTCAGCATAGGCATCGCCACCCTCATCTGCAGCAACGAAGGCAACGCCACGATGTTGCTCGAGGCCGCCGACCAGGCGATGTATCGCGCCAAGGAACTGGGCCGAAATCGGCATGAAACCACCGGCGCGCCCTTGCTCAATCCTTCATGCGTCCATCTCGAACGCCCCGCGTCGTAACAGCCATCCACGGAGAGAAACACCATGCGTCGCATTGGCAGAAGCTTGCTCGTTTTCTTGTTCATCGCGCTGGCTGCCAGCGCCAACGCGGGCACGCGGCCAGGGCAAGGCGATCTCCCTCCGTCCTATCTGGGCAAGGACGCGCATGGCGACGCGGTGAACGTCGAGAACCTGCGTGGCAAGGTGATCATCGTTACGTTCTGGGCCACCTGGTGCGGCTACTGCATGAAGGAGTTACCCATATTGGGAAACCTTCAACAGCTGGCCGGCAACTCGCAGCTGCAAGTGGTGGCGGTCAGCCACCAGGAGTCGAAGGACGTTTTCCGCCAGGTGCGTCGGCGACTGGACAACCTCAAGCTAGGACTTATTCTCACCGACGACAGCGACAACAGCATTTCCAGGACATATGGCGTGAACGGCATCCCGCATATGGTCATGATCGGCCGCGATGGCCGCATCGCCCAGGTCTATCGCGGCTATGACGAGAGCCTGCTAGACGACATCGTCAAGAACATCAACCGCCTGCTGGCAGAGCCCACACCGCCACCCAGCGCCGCGCCCTGACATTCGGCCAATGTCAATTCTTGCCCACCCCGGACCGCACCGCTAGGCTGGGCGCCTACCTCGCGCGCTCGCCATGTCAGTCAGTTTCGCTCACCTCCATTTGCACAGCGAGTATTCGCTGGTCGATTCGACTATCCGCATCAAGGGATTGGTCGCTGCCTGCGTGCGTGAAGGGATCCCTGCTGTCGCGTTGACCGACGACAGCAACATGTTCGCCCTGGTGAAGTTCTACAAGGCCTGCAGCGCCGCCGGCATCAAGCCGATCGGCGGCAGCGACCTTTGGATCAGCGCACCGGACGATCCGCGCCCCTGGCGCCTGACCGTGTTGTGCCAGAACCGCGATGGCTACCTGAACCTGTCGCGGCTGATCTCCCGCGCCTGGCGCGATGGCCAGCACAACGGCAAGGCCCTGGTGGACGCCCTCTGGCTCACGCCCGACACGTCGCATGGCCTGATCGCCCTGCTCGGCCGCGAAAGCGAAGTGGGCCGTATTGCCTTGAATCAAGGCATTGATGCGGCGGTCGCCAAGCTCCGCCCGATGACGCGCCTGTTCCCGGATCGCCTGTATCTGGAGCTGACCCGCTGCGGCCGCGAAGGCGAGGAAAACTGGAACGCCGCGGCACTGGCTATCGCCGCCGAACTGAACCTGCCGGTGATCGCCAGCAACGACGTGCGCTTTCTCAAGCGCGACGATTTCGAAGCACACGAAGCGCGCGTATGTATTCATCAGGGTCGCGTGCTCGCGGACCCGAAGCGCCCACGCGACTACAGCCAAGAGCAATATCTCAAGACACCCGGCGATATGGCGACTTTGTTCGCCGATATTCCCGAGGCACTGGAAAATACCCTCGAGCTGGCCAAGCGTTGCAACCTTGAACTGACCTTCGGCACCTATTACCTGCCCGATTTCCCGGTGCCCGCAGGCCATGACCTCGCCAGTTACATCCGCGAGATCTCCCGCGAGGGGCTGAGGGAGCGCCTGGAACATGCACCGCTGGCGGCCGGCCGCACGCTGGCCGACTACGAGGCGCGCCTGGAACGCGAGCTGGACGTCATCATCAAGATGGGCTTCCCAGGCTACTTCCTGATCGTGGCGGACTTCATCAACTGGGGTAAGCAGAACGGCATTCCGGTGGGCCCAGGGCGCGGTTCGGGCGCCGGCTCGCTGGTCGCCTGGGTGTTGAAGATCACCGACCTCGACCCCCTGCAGTTCGAGTTGCTGTTCGAGCGATTCCTGAATCCCGAACGCGTATCGATGCCCGACTTCGATATCGACTTCTGCATGGATCGCCGCGACGAGGTGATCGACTATGTATCGCGCAAATACGGCCGCGACCACGTCAGCCAGATCATCACCTACGGCTCGATGGCGGCCAAGGCGGTACTGCGCGATTCGGGCCGAGTGCTCGGCATGGGTTACAACCAGGTCGACCGGATCGCCAAGCTGATTCCCGCGCGCCCGCTCGACCTGACGCTATCGTGCGCGCTGGGCCGCAGCGAGAAAGCACAGAAAGAACCCGATCGTGTCGTCAAGGAATTCTGTGAGCTGTACGAACAGGACGAAGAAGCGCGCACGCTGATCGACCTGGCACTGAAACTCGAAAGCCTTACCCGCAACGCCGGCAAGCATGCCGGTGGCGTGGTCATCGCGCCGACAGCATTGACCGACTTTGCCCCGCTGTACTGCGAACCGGGCGGCGGCGGCGTAGTAACACAGTACGACAAGGATGACGTCGAAGCTGTCGGCCTGGTGAAGTTCGACTTCCTGGGTCTACGCACGCTCACCATCATCGATTGGGCGGTGAAGGCGATCAATGCGCGCCGTGCAAAGAGCGGCGAAGAACCGCTGGATATTTCCGCGCTGCCGTTGGACGACGCCAAGTCCTACGACCTGCTGAAGAAAGCGCAGACGGTCGCGGTGTTCCAGCTCGAATCCACCGGCATGCAGCGCATGCTCAAGGACGCCAAGCCGGACCGCTTCGAGGACATCATTGCACTGGTGGCGCTGTATCGCCCCGGCCCGATGGACCTGATTCCCAGCTTCGTCGCGCGTAAGCACGGCCGCGAGGAGGTCGAGTATCCCGACCCGCGCGTCGAGCCGATCCTGAAAGAGACCTACGGCATCATGGTCTATCAGGAGCAGGTGATGCAGATGGCGCAGATCGTGGGCGGTTATTCGCTCGGCGGCGCCGACCTGCTGCGTCGCGCGATGGGCAAGAAGAAAGTCGAGGAAATGGCGAAGGAGCGCGCCAAGTTCCGCGAAGGCGCGGCCAAGGACGGGCTCACCGGCGACAAGGCCGACGCCATCTTCGACCTGATGGAAAAATTCGCCGGCTACGGCTTCAACAAGTCGCACGCGGCCGCCTACGCACTGGTCTCCTACCAGACCGCGTGGCTGAAGGCGCATTACCCCGCGGAGTTCATGGCCGCGACCATTTCGTCGGACATGGACAATACCGACAAGGCGGTGACCTTCCTCGACGAATCGCGCGCGATCGGCCTGACCATCCAGCCGCCGGACGTGAACGCCTCGGAATTCATGTTCGTCGCGGTCGAGCCCAAGGTGATCCAGTACGGCCTGGGCGCCATAAAAGGCGTTGGCCAGGGTGCCTGCGAGGCCATCGTCGAGGAATGCCGTCGCGGTGGTGCGTACAAGGACCTGGCCGACTTCTGCCGTCGCGTCGATGCGGCCAAGCTCAATCGCCGCGTGCTCGAAGCCTTGATCTACGCAGGTGCGCTGGACGCACTGGCGCCCAATCGTGCCAGCCTGATGGCCCAGCTGCCCAATGCGATCAAGGCCGCCGAACAGCACCTGCGCGACAAGCAATCGGGCCAGAACGACATGTTCGGCGCCATGATGGAGTCGGTGGCTCCGGTGGTGCAGATCGACCTGCCCGTCGTGCCTGAGTGGCCGCTCGAACAGAAACTGCAGGGCGAACGCGACACCCTGGGGCACTATCTTTCCGGCCATCCCACCGATCCCTGGCGGGATGAACTGGCGCAGCTGTCGACCTGCCCGCTGGGCGAGATAGCCGACCGTTACCAGCCGCCCAAGCCGCGCAAGAACGACAACGACGACGGCAACCGCTTCCGGCGCGGACCGGATACGCCGTGGACCGTCGCCGGCATGGTCACCGGCGTACGCAAACGCGGTGACAGCGATGCCTTCGTGCGGCTGGAAGACGGCACCGGGATCATCGAAGTCAGCTTCTTCGGCGAGCTCTATCAGCAGGTGGCCCCCTTGCTCACCCGCGACGAGATGCTGGTGGTCGAAGGCGGCCTGCGGATCGACGATTTCTCCGGCGGCGGCTTCCAGCTGCGCGCCCGCAGCGCCTACTCCCTGAGCGACGCCTGCCGCCGCTACGCCCGACTTTTGCAGCTCAAGCTCAACGGCATCCAGCCAAGCTTCGTCGAAGACCTGCGCCACGTGCTGACCGGCTTCCGCAATGGCCGCACCACCGTGCTCCTGCGCGGCTACCACAACCAGACTGCCCAGGCCGACCTGGAACTGGGCGAGGAATGGCGCGTAGACGCGATTCCGGCACTGCTACGGGCGGTGCGCGGGATGCCGGGGGTAGAGGCGGCCCGGCTGCGCATCGTCAAGACCCAGGAGTGAGTAAGAGCGAGGAGTGAGTGGAGAGGAGTGAGGAGTGAGAGTGGGGATGCCAGCCTTTACTCACCCCTGCCCCCTTTTGGCTCACCTCAGGCTCTTAACGATGCCCCACCGTGCCGCCCAGCCCTCAAGTGAGGCGCAAGCGTGAAGGACCAGCTCTCTCTCACTCCTCACTCCTCTCCACTCACTCCTGCTCTCGCCCCGGCCACCGTACGCCCCCGTTCCCGCGAACCGGCCCCACCCAGCTATACTGCGCCGCTCTGTGCCACAAACACCTGCGAATGAACCCGAACTTCCTTGATTTCGAACAACCCATAGCCGAGCTGGATGCGAAGATCGAAGAGCTTCGCCATGCCAGCCACGGACAGGCGTTCAACATCGAGGAAGAGGTTGGCCGCCTGCGCGAGAAGCTCAAGACCAAGACGGCCGATATCTTCCGTAACCTGACGCCCTGGCAGGTGACCCAGCTGTCGCGCCATCCGGGCCGTCCGTACACGCTCGACTACATCGGCGTTATCTGCGAGGAATTCCACGAGCTGGCCGGCGACCGTGCCTATGCGGACGACGCCGCCATCGTCGGTGGCCTGGGCCGTATCAACGGCCGCCCGGTGATGATTATCGGCCACCAGAAAGCCCGCGATACCAAGGGCAAGGTGCGCCGCAATTTCGGCATGCCGCGTCCTGAGGGTTACCGCAAGGCGCTGCGCCTGATGAAGATGGCCGAGCGCTTCGGCCTGCCCCTGCTGACCCTGATCGACACCCCTGGCGCTTACCCTGGCGTGGGCGCGGAAGAACGCGGCCAGAGCGAGGCTATTGCGCGCAACCTGCTCGAGATGTCCGAACTGAAGGTGCCGATCGTGTGCACGGTCATTGGCGAAGGCGGCTCGGGCGGCGCGCTGGCCATCGGCGTGGGTGACCGCACGGTCATGCTGCAGTATTCGACCTATTCGGTGATCTCCCCCGAAGGCTGCGCTTCCATCCTGTGGAAGAGTGCCGAGAAGGCCAAGGATGCCGCCGAAGCCCTGGGCCTCACCGCCCCGCGCCTGCTTGAGCTCGGGCTGATCGACAAGGTCGTGCGCGAACCGCTCGGCGGTGCTCATCGCAATCCGCAGTCAATGGCGGTGCGCCTGAAGGCCGTGCTGATGAACCAGCTCGACGAGTTGGAAGCCATGCCGGTGAAGGACCTGCTCGAGCAACGCTACAAGCGCTTGCGCAGTTACGGCGCGTACACCGAGTAAGACGGTGACCGGGGTCCGCGGCCTCGCCCATATCAATCTGCACGCACCGGCAGCGCTGATCGCGCGGGTGCGTCAGTTCTATATCGATATCATCGGGCTGCGCGAAGGCCCCCGTCCCAATTTCGGCACGAAGGGCCATTGGCTCTATGCGGGCGACACCGACGTGCTGCACCTGAGTGTCCACGCGAGCGGTGAGGAACCCCGAACCACCGGCTGGATAGATCACATCGCCTTCAGCTGCACGGACCTTGCCCAAACCTGCCAGCGTCTCGATCACGCAGGTATCCCGTATCGGCTCGATACTGTCGATTCGCTCAATCAGATGCAGCTGTTCGTGCGCGACCCGGCCGGGATCGCTGTCGAGCTGAACTTCCCCATCGACGTACACAGAGGCTGACGCGCGAGTCGCGCTACCATCGTGCCAACATCATCGGATGAACGATCATGGCCAACGAACATGCCACCAAGCTCGCTGTACTGATCGACGCGGATAACGCGCAGCCGGCGATTGCCGACGGGCTACTGGCCGAAGTGGCCAAATACGGCACCGCCCACGTGAAGCGTGCGTACGGTGACTGGACCAGCAATCATCTCAAGGGCTGGAAAGAGCAACTGCTGACGCAGTCGATCCAGCCAATCCAGCAGTTCGGTTACACCAGCGGCAAGAACGCGACCGATTCGGCGATGATCATCGATGCGATGGACCTGCTCTATTCGGGTCGCTTCGACGGTTTTTGCATCGTCTCCAGCGACAGCGACTTTACCCGGCTGGCCGCGCGCATCCGCGAATCGGGCCTGATCGTCTATGGCTTTGGCGAACGCAAGACGCCCGATCCTTTCGTCGCTGCCTGCGACAAGTTCATCTATACCGAAATCCTCATCGCCAAACCCGACGAAGAGCAACCGCTCAAGCCGCGCACGGCGGCGGAGCTCAAGCGCGACGGCAACCTGGTCAACCTGCTGCGCAATGCGGTTGACGCGGCGTCGGACGATGACGGCTGGGCAGGCTTGGGTGGTGTCGGGTCGATCATTACCAAACAACGCCCGAACTTCGACTCGCGCAGCTATGGGTACGGCAAGCTCAGCGAACTGATTACCGCGACCACGCTGTTCGAAATGGATCGGCGCAGCCCGGGCGATGGGCGCCCGAAAGTCATCTACGTGCGCAACAAGACCAAAGCCGCCAAGCCCGAAGCGTGAGCCCTTCCGACCTATCCGCAACATTGCGTGCCGCCCTGGCGGCGCGTCCCGACGGTGCGCTCTGCGTTGCATTCAGCGGCGGACCCGATTCGACGGCACTGCTGCATGCATTGGCGCAATTGCCTGAGGCGCGAGCACGCGGCCTGCGCGCCCTGCATGTCGACCATGCGTTGCACGAGCAAAGCGCCCACTGGGCGATGCAGTGCGAGGCGATCTGCCATGCATGGCAGATTGAGTTGCGCATCTTGAGGGTACGCGTCGAGCGCGCCTCCGGCGACGGCATCGAAGCCGCCGCACGGGCAGCGCGTTATGCCGCGCTCACCGAGGCTTTGCGCGAAGGCGAGCGTCTCGTGCTCGGTCATCATCGCGACGACCAGATCGAAACGGTATTGCTCAAGCTCCTGCGCGGCGCCGGCCCGGAAGGGCTTGGCGGGATGCGCGCACAGCGCGAACTCGGCCGCGGCTTGTTGTGGCGGCCGCTGCTGGATCTGCCACGCAAGGTTCTGCTCGACTACGCAGCTGCACATGGGCTCGGCTTCGTTACCGATCCCTCCAACGATGATCGCCGCTATTCGCGCAACCGTCTGCGCCACGAGGTACTGCCGGTACTGGCAGCGCATTGGCCGCATGCCGGTGAGGCCATCCTGCACAGCGCACGTCTCAGCCGGGCCGCAGCCGATGCACTGGCCATGCAGTGGCAGGCTTCACTTGGCACACTGCTCGATCCATTGACGCAAAGCCTCGATGCCGCCGGCTGGAATGAGCTTGCTCCGGCGCTGCGCGAGCCCCTGCTCGACCACTGGCTGCACGAACGCGGCTGCACCGCCCCCACCACCGCCCAACGTGTGCAGATCGAGCGGCAGATCCATGCACGCGAAGGCCGGGTTCCCTGCATCCGCTGGACCGGCACCGAGCTGCATGTCTGGAAAGGACGGCTCTGGGCACGCCAACCGCCAACCGCTTTCGACCCGCTGTGGGAAACCCGGTGGCACGGCGAATCGCTCGCCCTGCCCGATGGCGGCAGGTTGACGCTCTCCTCGTCGGTGGCGCTGTCGCAGCCGCTTATGGTGCGCCTGCGCCGTGGCGGGGAGCGTATCCGGCCGGTCGGCGACGCGCATACCCGCGAGCTGCGCGACCTGTTCCAGCAAGGCAGCCTGCCGCCCTGGCAGCGGGGCGCCTGCCCGTTGATCTATGACGACGAGGCCCTGATCGCCGTAGCCGACCGCTGGATGGACGCACGTGGTAACGCCTTGTTCGGTGCGCTGGGCTGCAAACCGCGCTGGCACCCCGTTTAAACGTGACGCGATGCTTTTTCGATTGATTCCAAAGCGCCTGTGCGCTAGTTTTGCGGCCCATGGCCAAGCCCGCTCCCGCCGCCCCCGATACCACCGCACCCGCCGATTTCGAGCACTCGCTGGACGAGCTCGAACAACTGGTTGCGCGGATGGAAGGCGGTGAGATGAGCCTGGACGAATCGCTCTCCTCGTTCGAGCGCGGCATCGGCTTGTACCGCCATTGCCAGCAAGCCCTGGAAAAGGCCGAACTGCGTGTGCGGTTGCTGCTGGACCCTGAAGCCCCCGATCACGCCGAACCGTTTGAACCCGAACTCTGAGCTTGGCCCGGCCCTGCAAGCCCTGATCCGCCGAGCCGACGAGGCCCTGGCCCAGGCGCTGCCCGCCGAACACCTGCCACCCGAACCCCTGCATCGTGCGATGCGCTACGCCGTCCTTGGCGGCGGCAAGCGGCTACGCCCCCTCCTGGTCTACGCAGCGGGCGCGGCGATGGGCGAGCATGGCGTGGTGCTCGACGCACCGGCCTGCGCGGTCGAACTGATCCATGCCTATTCGCTGGTGCACGATGACTTGCCGGCCATGGACGACGATGCCATGCGACGCGGCCGTCCCACGTGCCACATCGTGTTCGGCGAAGCCATGGCGATCCTGGCGGGCGATGCCCTGCAGGCGCTGGCATTCGAACTGCTCGCGCACGATGTACACGCCGCCAACGGTATCGAGATGCTGCGCGTGCTTGGCCGCGCCTGCGGCGCCGAAGGCATGGCAGGTGGCCAGGCACTTGATCTGGCCGCCGTGGGACGCAAGCTCGAACTGCACGAACTGGAGCACATGCACGCCTGCAAGACCGGGGCGCTGATTCGCGCCTCGGTGCGCCTGGGCGCATTGGCCGCAGGTGCCGACGAGCGCACGCTCGATGCGCTCGATCGCTACGCCCATGCGGTTGGCCTGGCTTTCCAGGTGCGCGACGACATTCTCGACGTGGAAGGCGAATCGGCGGTGATCGGCAAGACTGCCGGCAAGGACGCCGCGGCGGACAAGCCCACCTTCCCGTCGATCATCGGACTCGACGCGTCGCGCATTCGCCTGGACGAGTTGATTCATGACGCCCTCGCCGCCATTAAGCCGTTTGGCGAACGCGCCGTCCTGCTCGACGAACTGGCCCGTTACGCCGCCGCCCGCCATCATTAGCGGAACGCACCTCTCCCGGTCGTCCTGACCGGTATGTCGAGCGTTCCCGGTTCAGACGCATAACAGGGTTCACCGATGAAACAGCGCTATCTCGCCTTCACCCTCGCCGCGCTCCTGGCCAGCGTGGGACCTGTCGCCACGCTGCATGCCGACTCCACCACCGCGTTGCCCGACTTCAGCGGCGCTTGGCGCCTGGACGATGCCAATAGCGACAACGATGCAGCCGTCACCAAGTTGCTGCAAAACGAAAGCCAGAGCGAACAAGCCGCCAACGATCAGCAGCAGGCGCCAGCCGCCGCCGCACCCTCGCCCACCGAACACGCCGGCCTGCATGGCCGTCGCGGCGGTGGAGGTCACAAAAAGGACAAGGACGACAAGAAGACCGACGACGAACCGGCCAAGCCGCGCGAGTATCCGCTGCCTCCGCTACTGAAAACCGATTCGGTCCTGCTGATCCAGCAGGACAGCAAGAGCGTGCAGGTGCGACTGAATAGCGGCGAGACCTTGAACGGGCGTCTGGATGGCCAGAGCCAGCAATCGCTCAACGGTGCAGCCATCGTGCGCAGCCACAGCGAGGCCGGCAAGCTGGTCATGCAGTTCCAGTTCTCCGACGGCTCGACCTTGCAGCAAACCTGGGAACTGTCGGCAGACAAGCACCGCCTGACCGTATCGGAGCAATGGAAGCCGTTCGGCCTGCAGCAAGCGGTCTATTTCAAGCGGAGCTATGTCGGGCTGGGCTGATGCTGGTGAGGCCGCTCGTGCTGCTTGCTCAAAAGCGTAAAGAGAGAGCTTTCAGGCTCTCTCTTTACAGATAGCAAAGCTGCCAGCCTTTTGCTTTTTCAGGCCATGAAACGACCGGCCTCACGCTTTACTTGATAAACCTCAAGGTAAACGGATACCGATACCGTACGCCTTCATTCGCCTTCACCGCGGCGACGATCGTCAATACCAACCATGCGATGCCGACGATGAAACCGATCGGACCGGCTATGAAGATGCCGATGCCGAAGGTAATCACGGTGAGGATCAGCAGCACGACGCAGATGATCGCCACGGTGATGTTGAAGTTCAGCGCTTCCTTGGCCTGGTCGTTGACGAAAGGCATCGTGTCTTTCTTGATCAACCAGATGATCAGCGGGCCGATAAAGCAGCCCCAACCGAACCAGGGACCGGTAAGAATGCAGCCTGCCAATGCCGACAGATGGGCGAACAACGCCCACTGTTTCTCCTCGTTGCTGGGAACGGCAGCGTCCTCGACAATGGGACCTTGCGACGGCGGCGGTACGGCGGACTCGGGTGGGACGCTCATGCGAATCTCCTGACTTCTTAGCCTGGTTGCCGGTGTAAGGCGATGCTAGCAAGCGAACCGCAAGTTTTTAATAGTCCTTCCGACACCTCGCCATTTACTCGCCGGCGATCGTCATCCGTTCCAACAGGATCGACCCGGTAAGCAAGTGCGAACGCGGATCCACGTCCGTGCCGACTGCGACGATATTGGCGTACATGTCGCGCAGGTTTGCCGCGATGGTGATTTCCTCGACCGGATAGGTGATCTGGCCGTTTTCCACCCAGAAACCGGCCGCGCCGCGCGAATAATCGCCAGTGATGGTCGATACGCCCTGCCCCATCACCTCGGTGACCAGCAGGCCGGTGCCCAGTCGCTTCAGCATCCCGGCAAAGTCGTCGCCCGCACCGCCTGCATGCCCGGGCTGTACGATCAGGTTATGAATGCCGCCGGCATTGCCGGTCGAGCTCAAGCCAAGCTTGCGTGCCGAGTAACTACCCAGCACATAACGCTGCAACACACCGTTTTCGACCAGGCTGCTGTCGGTGGTAGCGACACCCTCTGCATCGAAGGCCGCCGAGCCATGGCCGCCACGCAAGTGAGGCCGCTCGACGATCGTCATCCAGGAAGGCATCACCTGCTTGCCTGCGTGATCGAGCAGGAAACTGGCCCGTCGATACAGCGAGCCGCCGCTGACCGCTCCGATCAGGTGACCGATCAGCCCGCGTGCCACCTCTGGCGCAAACAGCACCGGGCATTGCCTTGTCGACAAGCGCTGCGCATTGAGGCGGGCGAGCGTGCGTTCGGCAGCCATGTCGCCCAGCGATCGGGCGCTGGCGAAATGCTTGGCAGATCGCTGGGTGTCGTACCAGTAGTCGCGCTGCATGCCATCGTCCGCTCCGGCGATCAAGGCCACCGACAGCGAATGGCGGGTGCCCCGCTCGCGGCCGATAAAACCATGCGAATTGGCGTACACGGACAGGCTTTGACCCATCTGCACGCTGGCGCCGTCGGAATTGGTGATGCCGGCATGCTCGCGACCCGCCGCCTCGATCTCGATTCCCAGGGCAATGGCCTCGGGCGTGTCTACGTCCCAGGGATGCCACAGATCCAGGTCGGGGAATTCGTGCGCCATGCGCGAGGCGTCCGCCAGCCCGGCGGCCGGGTCTTCCTCGGTGTAGCGCGCGATCGCGCAGGCTTGCTCCAGGGTGGCCTGGATCGAGTCGGTATTCAGGTCGGCGGTACTGGCCGAACCCTTGCGCTGGCCGAAATAGACGGTGAGGCCAAAGCCCCGGTCGCGGGTGTGCTCGACCGTCTCCACCTCACCCAGGCGCACGTTCACGCTCAAGCCCACGTCCACGCTGGCCGCCACTTCGGCATGGCTGGCGCCGGCCGCTCGCGCCCGCCGGATCACGTCCTCGGCCAGTTCGGCCAGACGGTCCAGCTCCTGGGGGCTGCGGTCCTGCGGGTGGGCAAGTTGAGTCACGTGAGGGTTCCTTGAGCGTAAACGGCTAGAATAGGCACCTTAAGCGCCGGTTGTCAGATATGGGGGCAGCCGACTTCAAAGCAAAGAGCACTTTCATGGCACTCGGCCCGGGTATCTACCGCCACTACAAAGGTCAGCACTATCGGGTGCTGGGCGTGGCAAAACATAGCGAAACCGAAGAGGAACTGGTGGTCTACCAGGCGCTCTACGGGGAGTTCGGGCTGTGGGTGCGCCCTGCTGCGATGTTTGCCGAGCACGTGCAGGTCGATGGGCGCAGCGTGCCACGCTTTGCTTTCGAACGCGCCGAAGCGGCCCCGGCCGCAACGGCGCATGACGATGTCCAGGAAACACCGTGAACCGCAATTACACTGAAGACCCCGAGCACGATTACGGCCCAAGCCGTACCCAGCAGCGCCGTGATGCGCTGGCCATACTTGCGTTTGCCAATCAGCTGATGGAGCTGCCACCAAGCAAGCTGGCCAGGCTCAATCTTCCCGAAGATGTGCAGCGCGAGATCGACAACACGCGCCGTATCACCGCGCATATCGCGCGCAAGCGGCAGTTGGCGTTCCTGGCCAAGGTGATGCGTCGGCATGGTGAAGACGCGTTCGCCGACGCGCGGGCGGCGCTGGGTGAAAATCGCGAGCGTCAGCGGCAGGAGACCGCTGCCATGCATCGCCTCGAGGCCACGCGCGAGCGGCTGTTGAACGATGAAGGCGACAGCGCGCTAGGCGAGCTGATCGCCCAGCACCCGAGTGTGGACCGCCAGCACCTGCGTTCGTTGATTCGTCAGGCACGCACCGAGCGTGACGGCAACAAGCCGCCGCGAGCGTTCCGCGAAATCTTCCAGCTGTTGAAGGACCTGGCTGCGCAGGACAGCGAAGACGATCCCGCCTGATAAACGGGATCGCTACCTGATCTTTATAGGAGCAATTTCAGTCGAGGCCCACGGTTATGTTTCGGCCTGTCGCGACTGAAGTCGCTCATGCAGTCATGGTTTCAGCTTGACGCAATCGCAGCTCAATCGACCTCATCGAACTGCCCACAAAAATCATCCGGCGACACCAGGCAATCATGGCGTCGGCATAGCCGGCTTTCGCCGATACTCGCGCCAAAAGCCGAGCTCATGACTGCCAGCCCGGCCACGCTGCGCTCTATCACCCGCCTGTCGTCCTCACGATATCGACAGGCTGCGCAGCGTGGCACGGGAACTGGCGCCGCGCTTACGACCCCTACCTTATTTGCGAGCTCGGCCTTGTTTGCGAGCTCAGCCCCGTTATTGCCCCAAGCCATTCCAGTACCCCGCAAACACATGCGCGGACAGCACATAGCCGATCACGATATTGACTGCGACACCGGCGGTGAAAGCCACGAACGGCTTCCAACCGGTAGCACTGAGTGAACGCAGCCGCGTCGTCAGGCCGATGCTGAGGAAGCAGAAGATAAACGCCCAGGTACGCAGCGCGGTAATCGGCGCCACCAGGTCTGGTGTGACGATCTTGCGGTAATCAGCAAGCGAGTAATGGCTGGCGATCCAGGTCACCAGGGCCGAGGCGATCACAAAGCCAATCACGAATTTCGGGAAGCGTGTCCAGATATCGCGCACATCCGCCTTCGCCTTGACGCCGGTCTCGGCGCTATCCCAACGCGTCGTAGCAACCCAAGCCAAGGCGAACGCCCAGATACCGATCCAGATATCGCGGCCCACCACCTTCATCAAGGTGAAGGCCTGCACTGACGCATCCGGCGAACCGGCAATCGCACCACCTGCATGTCTGGCGACATCTCCGTACGCCTGTGCCGCGGCAATACCCGCGGCATCGGCAAACTCCGAGGTACCGATCCATGCGCCCGCAACACCGGTCGACAGGCCCAGCGAACGCGATGCAAACGGCAGCACGAAGATCATCACGATGGCCCAGAGAATCACCAGCGTGATCGCCACCGATGCCTGTTCGCGCTTTGCACGCACGGCACCGGCAATCGCAATCGCCGCCGACACGCCGCACACGGCACCGCCGACGCCCAGTACGGCAGCAAAACGCTTATCGAGCCCCAATGCCTTGCCGGTGAGAAAGATCGCGAAGAATGTCACCAGTGACACGATCGTCGCCTGCCCTACCGCCACCGGGCCTGCCCAGACGAACAACGTCAGGGGCAAGGTCGCACCGAGCAGCACGATGCCAACCTTGATGTAGAACTCCACGCGCAGCCCGGCGAGAAACCATTCAGGCAGGCGCACCGTATTGGACACCACCAGTCCCAACACCAGCGCCACCAATGGGGGTTCCAGATTGAAGTGCGAGGCTTGCGCCCATGCGCCGACTTCAAAGATCACCACCGCAGTGACAAACAGAATCAGGAAAGACGGCAGGAAATGCGCGAGCCGTTGTCCCAACACCGCGAGCCCCGTACCGAACAACAAGGCGAATAGCGCGAACAGCGCCAGGTAGTTCGGCAGATGCGCGACAACGTCGCTGGCTGCCTGGCCAATGTCCGTCCACTTGGTCGGCGCGGCCGCCAGCCACTTGATACTGCTACCGGAGGCGAACAACGCCCAGGCCACGACGATCAGGGCCAGCCCCAACCACACCGACCACCAATCTTCGTTGGAAAACAAACCGCCCCGCTGTGCCGGCGCGGGTCGGGCCTGCGCCTGACTCGTTGCCTCGGAAACGGTTGAAGTCGCTTCGCTCATGACGACGCCTCTTGGAAAAAGCCGGCGTCTGCCCCTTGCGCACCGGATTTTCGACTCTCCGGCAACACTCCATCAAAACGAAATGACTTTGCGCTCTATCTTTATATCCCGGCCAACAAAAAGCCCCGCCGGCTGCCCGGCAGGGCCTTCAGGTAGACGTCTGGACGTCCGATCAGGAGGCCGTGCCACCCACCGTCATGCTGTCCACACGCAAGGTCGGCTGACCGACACCGACCGGCACGCTTTGGCCGTCCTTGCCGCACACGCCGACGCCCTCGTCCAGCGCCAGGTCGTTGCCGATCATCGACACGCGCGTGAGTACGTCCGGGCCGCTGCCGATCAGCGTGGCGCCTTTGACCGGGCGGGTGACCTTGCCGTCTTCGATGAGGTAGGCCTCCGACGCGGAGAACACGAACTTGCCATTGGTGATATCGACCTGACCGCCGCCGAAGTTCACCGCGTACAGGCCCTTTTTCACCGAACGGATGATTTCCTGCGGATCGTGCTGGCCGGCCAGCATGTAGGTATTGGTCATGCGTGGCATTGGCAGCTGCGCGAAGGATTCACGGCGACCGTTGCCGGTAGCGGCCATGCCCATGAGGCGCGCATTGAGCTTGTCCTGCATATAGCCCTTGAGGATGCCGTCCTCGATCAGCGTGGTGCACTCGGTCGGCGTGCCTTCATCGTCGACACTGAGCGAGCCGCGCCGGCCTGGCAGGGTGCCGTCGTCGACCACGGTGACACCGGGGGCCGCAACGCGTTGGCCGATCCGTCCGGCAAACGCTGAACTGCCCTTGCGGTTGAAGTCGCCTTCCAGGCCATGACCGATCGCTTCGTGCAGCAGCACGCCCGGCCAGCCAGGACCGAGCACTACCGGCATCGATCCGGCGGGGGCATCGACCGCATCGAGGTTGACCAGGGCCTGGCGCACCGCCTCCTCGGCGAAGGCCATCGCGCGACCGTTATCGATCAGCTCGCGGTAGCCATAGCGTCCACCACCACCGGAATGACCCTGCTCGCGGCGACCGTTCTGCTCGGCGATCACCTGCACGTTCAAGCGCACCAGGGGGCGTACGTCGGCGGCCAGCGTGCCATCCGACCCGGCGATGAGAATGGTGTCCATCGACGCGGCGAGGCTGACCATGACCTGCTTCACGCGCGGGTCGCGCGAGCGGGCATAGGCGTCCACTTCGCGCAGCAGGGCGATCTTGTCGGGGTTGGGCAGGCTCTCGATCGGGTCGATGGCCGGATACAGCGCCTTGGCGCCGTGCAGGGCAAGCGGCCGGCCGGCGCCGTTGCCGTCCTGGGCGATCGCCCGCGCGGCACGCGAGGCATCCAGGAGCTGCGGCAGCACGATTTCGTCCGAGTAGGCAAAACCGGTCTTCTCGCCACTGATGGCCCGCACGCCCACGCCCTGTTCGATCGAATGCGTACCGTCCTTGACGATGCCCTCCTCCAGCAACCACGACTCATTGCGCGAGTGCTGGAAATAGAGGTCGGCCGCGTCGATGGACGGCCCCATCAACTGCGCGAACACGCGCTCGAGGTCGCCGGTGGCAAGGCCACCCGGGGTCAGCAATCGGCTCGTGGCCTGGGCAATCGGGGAATCCATGTGGCTTTGCGTTCGCTCGAAAGTGGGTCTAGCGGATATGGGGTCCGGGGGCGGCCTTTAAAGCCGCCGGCCGGTGCAAGTATGCCAGGGCCGGAACGGCTACCATGCGTCCACAAACTGTGAAGGAACACCGAATGAGCGATTCGTCGAAGCGCGACTTTCTGCACCAGGTGGTGGACCAGGCCAAGGCGCCGGTCGGGGAAGCGCGCGAACTATTGAAAAAGGACGGCCACCTGCGCGGCAGCCAGACCGGTGTCAGCACCGTGATCGCGCTGTCGCTGGGCTTCCTGTGCCTGCTTGGCGTGCTGGCCTTTCATTATCCGCAGTACCTGACCACACCCGAGCTGCGCCACAAGTATTCGGTCGACCTGCTGCGCCAGTTGCTGCTGGGCGGGCTGTTGATCGCCGGTGGCATTTCGCTGGGCAACGTGATCCTGAACCGGCGTCGCAATCTGAACCTGATCGCCTTTGCCATGGTGATCGTCGCCACCGCGATGGGCGGCTCGCGCGTACCGGTGGAGAACTTCCCCGACCACACGCCCTATATCGGGCTGGACTGGTTCATTCTGGATCTGCTCGGGTCCACCCTGATCTTTGTCGCGATCGAAAAACTGTTTCCCCTCTACAAAGGCCAGGCTGTCTTTCGCAAGGAATGGCAAACCGACCTGAAGCATTTTGCGGTGAACCATTTCATCGTCGGCCTGATCCTGCTGGTGGTGAACTTTCTGCTGCATCATTTGTTCGGCTGGCTACAGAGCAGCAGTTTCCAGCAGTACGTGCACAACATTTCATTTGTGCCGCAGCTGTTGCTGTGCATCCTGGTAGCCGATCTGGCCCAGTACTGGACGCATCGCGGATATCACGAGGTGCCATTCATGTGGCGCTTCCACTCGGTGCATCACAGCGTAAAGACGATGGACTGGTTGGCCGGCTCACGCCAGCACATGCTGGAGCTGGTCTTTACACGCGTCTGCGTGCTTGCACCGCTCTATGTCCTGGGCTTCAGCGAAGCGGTGATGAATGCATACATCATCGTGGTCGGCTTCCAGGCGGTATTCAATCACGCCAATGTGCATCTGCCCTGGGGGCCGCTGAAATACGTGATCGTGACGCCCAATTTCCACCATTGGCATCACGCGTCGGACGACGAGGCGATCGACAAGAACTATGCCGCGCACTACGCGTTCCTGGATTACCTCTTCGGCACCGCGGTGAAATCGACGAAGAAGTTTCCGGAGAAGTACGGTGTCGTTGGCGACTACATGCCTGACGGGTTTGTAAAGCAGCAGATGTTTCCGTTCAACGGAAGCACCAAGGCTGCGCAGCCTGACGTTGGAACCGGAAGCTAGCGGTTACGTTACGGCTTGTCGCGATTGTAGGGAGCTTCTAAAAACGGAAAGCCGGCCACTGGGTGGCCTGTGAAGTCGCGCCTTTGGCGCTGTAAAGAGTAAAGGGGAAAAGCCAGCATGCTGTAGCTCGCGGCTTTTTCGCCCCCTTCAGTCGCGACCGTCCCTTCGCACTCACCGAGAAGTGCTGCTCGCTGGTGCTGGCACCGCCGTCTTGTCGTCTGCACTGCCCTTGTCCAGCGGTGCAATGACCGGCTTGTCCCAACTGCCGCTGATGCGATAACGCTTGCTGGCTGCGTGGTTCAGGCCATGGCCGAGAATACCTTGCACGACGACACCCGCCGCCACGCCGATTGGGCCGCCGACTACCGCTCCGACCACCGGCAGGCTGTTGCCGATATGCGGGATCACCAGGACCTGTTGGTCGTAATCCTTGGCGCGTAGCCCGGTACGACCGGTCACCGTGATGGCTGCCGCCGGGCTGAGAATCTTCAGGTTGTCCGTGGTCGCGTTACCATGGGCCAGCATGAAATCACCGCTGATCGAATCAAAGCCCAGCCCCTTGCCAAATACGTCACCAAAATCGAGCGTAAGTCGACGCGGCAATTCGAGTACGGACACCAGGCCGAACAATCGGCCTACGCCAGGGGCGACCTCGGGGATGCGCCCACTGCTGACGTTGACGCTCAACTTGCCGTCCATGTTGGCCAGATCCATGCCCGAAGGAGAACCGGGCCAGGTAGCATCGAGCTGCGCACTGGTCTTGCCGCCCGCCACGAGTCCCTGGTAACCGAATGCACCGAGCATCTCACCCAGATTCTCGGCGGCGAAGTCGATCCGCAAATGGGTATGGCTGTTGCTGGGCGTACCGTTCCAGTCGCCGCTCGCATTGATCTGTACGCTATGCGCCTGCGTGCGCAACTGGTCGATATGCAGCCCCTTGTCGGTGGGCCAGGTTTCCAGCCGCGCCTCGCCGAGTTTGGCATCGCCAAAACGCAGGTCGCCAATCCACAGATGCAACGGCGGCAGGGCTTTGGGATCGACACCGGTCACTTCCGGATGCGGCACCGGCGCATTGGCTTCGTCGGCCGAGGTGGACGATTCGGCTGGCTCGCCGGTGACATCCTTCTTTGCAGCCGCCGTGTTGTCCTTGGGCCAGTACAACCGCTGCAGCCGCGCGGTAAGGCCGCGCTTGCGCAAATCGTCGGTCGGCACATCGAAATGTCCTGCGAGGCCGGCACTGTCCGCGTCGATGCTCAGTGCGTTGGGCTGCACCGTCGTCTTGATGTGCATGTTGGCAAATAGACGTCCAAATATTTCCGCCTTGTCCGTCGTTACATCGATGCTTTCCAGGCCCGGGCCATTGTTGCCACTACCGGCCATGCTGTTCTGTACCCAACCGCTGACATCGAGCTTGCTCGCATAACCGCGAACACGCATGCCTTTATCGGGCAGCGCGTCCGGTGTGCGCGTACCGAACATGATGCTCGCCGCGAGCGGCTTGGCGTCACCGTCGGGCAAGCGAAAACGCGCGCGTGCGACCTGCCCGAGCGACAGTTGCAGATCGCCGCCGTTTACCGGCAGGCCAAGCGTCAGATGCAGCGGGAGGCTTGTATTGGCATCTTTCTTCAGCGGCATCGGAAAGTTGAGCGCCGTACCGAGCAATGGCGAGTCGATGCTCAAGGTTTGCGAGGACTCTCCTGCCTTGGCAACGGTGGAGATGTCAAAACCGATCGTGTAATCGCTGTTGCCGCTGGCAATGTCGTTGAGCCACTGCAGCTGCGAATAACCCTGGGTCAATTGCCCGACGCTGTAGCGCCCGTTCAAGCGTGCGGACAGCACGGTGTCGGGCTGGCCGGTGGCACCGGCAATGGCCAGATCGAGCTTGGCCGGCTGACCGTGGAAACCCGCATCGAGCGGACCGGCATGAAAACCATGGCCGTCGAACGTCGCCAGACCGCTCACCTTGTCGAGCTTGAGGTTCCAGTCGGGCGCGTTGACGTCGATGTCCTTGAGCTGCGCATTGCCATCGAGCGTAAAATCCTTGGCGTCCTTCACGGGTAGTACGAGATGGAAGCCGAACGTGCTGCCGCCAGTGAGATTCAACTTCGACAGGACATCGGCCTGCCTGCTGCCGATCGGGCTGTTGCGCACGAAGTCGATCATGTTCGGGCCACTGCCCGAACCGCTCACGGTCAGATCCAGCGTGGTATTGGCAAAGTCGGGAATCGAAGCAACCGCTTTCTCGACTTTGTTGCCAAGCGATTGGCCCGCACTCGCTTCTACCAGCATGCCGTTGTTGATGAAATTGGCCACCGCCGTGACCCCATCGGCGCGAGGCCAATTCTTGCCATAGTCGAACACCAGGTTGCTGATCTGCGCACGCGCTTCGAAACGGCCTTCGTTGTGATGGAACGGCCAGTCGCGCAAATCGCCGCGCACCAGCACGGCGCCCCCATCGACTTGCCCATCGACCAGGGAGCGGTCGAGCCACTCGATCGCTGCCGGCGACATCGAGTCGATCGGCCAGAACAACTTGGCCGCTTCCACCTGCGCGTGGTTCACCGACGCATAGAGGTCCATGAACGGGCGTCCACCACCGTCAGGCAACGCTACCTGACCTCGTGCCTGGCCACCGAAGCCCTGGCCTTCGAAATCGAACTGCTCGGTGCCGATGTGGAAGGCGTCGTCTTCGTGCCAGAACGCGATGTCGCCGGACAGGTTGGCCATCACGAAGGGCTTGCGAAACGTGTGCGGGAAATTGATCGTGCTGGCCTGGGCCGGCAAGGTCAGTGACATGGCTTCCTCGTCGCCGCGGAATTCGCCGGACAACGTGCTCACGCCAGGCAGCTTGCCGACCGGATCGATACCCAGGCCGTCAAAGCGCACATCAAGATAGGTCAGCCCCTGGTTGCGGCTGAATCGCATGCCGGCGCTGATCACGTTGCCGCGCGGTTTGCCCTGCCCCAGCCACTGGGCGAGTGCCGGCGAGGTATGGGGCTTGAGCGCCAGCCAGGGCAGCAAGGGAGCCAGCTGCAGATTGCTGGCGGCCGCATCGACGCGCCCCTGTTCGGTATCGACCTGGTACAGACGCAACGCCAGTGCCCCGCCGTCGTCGCTCAGCCAGCGAACATCGAAGCCCTCCTTGATACGGATGAGCTCGGCCACGCCATGCAAGGTCGCCGCACTTGCCTGGCCGCCTTCGGGTGACGAGACACCAAGGTTGTCCAGGTCGAACCGTGTGATGTTTCGAATGATCCGTCCACGGCTCCAATCGAGCCAGCTGGCTACCGTCCCACGGCCATCGTTGACCTGATAGCCGCCCAGGTCGATACCAGCGAGCATGTCGTGCAGGTTGATATTGGCCGCGCTCAGCCAGAGCCGACCTTGCGCACCATCCTCGCGGAAATTGCCCGCCCCGCGCACTTGCCCTGCCGCGCCTTCGCGGTGCAGCAGCAGGCCCATGCGAATGCGGCCGCCCTGGCGAGTCAGCCGCACCTGGTCGGCGATCAGCGCGTAGTGCTTGTTCATGCGGCTGTCGGTGATATCCAGGCGCAGATCGTCCAGCCACAAGCCGACCGACAGGCGCCCCAGCGATACGTTCTGGCGATCCTGCCCACCGCTGACGCCGATGCCATTGATGTGCCAGGTCCCATCCGGGTCACAGGCCAGGTCCAGCTGCAGGCCGCGCGCGCGCAAGTTGACCAGGTGACGCGAAGGCAGCAGCCAGCCGCCGAAATCCAGTTTAAGTTCGGTCTCCGGGATATGCAGCGGCATGCCCCCGCCCTCGCCCGGCCCGATGGTGACATCGCGCATCAGGAAGGACGGCCCCGATCCCTGCCACCGCCCGTCCATGGAAGCAAAACTCACGGGGCGATGCAGTTGCGCGCTCAGCTGGCTGGCCACCCATTGGGGATGCCTTGCCAGCAGGGGCAGCAGCAGTTGCGTCAAGGCGACGATCACCGCCAGGGTGATCACCGCGATACCGGCAATCCAGCCAAGTGCACGCGCAACGCGGTGCAGTCCCTTTTGCCAGGAGCGCTTCATGCGGCCGGAGCAAGGAACGGATAACGGGGACGCAGGGGCGAGGCCGCGCCGATCACGCGAAAACCACGCCCAGCCGGTTGGGCGTTACAGCAAAACCACATCGAACTGTTCCTGGGAGTAATGCTCTTCGGCCTGAAAGCGTATGCTTTTGGAGATGAACTCTTCCAATTCGGCAACCGCCGCCGACTCTTCCTCCAGTATCCGGCCCACCACCTTGGGGCTGGCCATCACCAGCAGCTTTTCCGCGTTGAACTGACGCACCGCCCGGGTGATCTCGCGGAAGATCTCATAGATCACCGTTTCGGCAGTCTTTACGGTACCGCGCCCGCCGCAGGCCGGGCACGGCTCGCATAGCTGGCGCTCAAGGCTTTCGGTAGTGCGCTTGCGGGTCATTTCGACCAGCCCCAGCGCCGACATCGGATAGACCGTGGTCTTGGCGTGATCGCGCGCAAGGCCCTTTTCGAGCATGCGCAGGACCTGGCGGCGATGCTCCTCATCGGTCATGTCGATAAAGTCGATGATGATGATGCCGCCCAGGTTGCGCAGCCGCAGCTGGCGCGAGGCCGCCTGTGCGGCCTCCAGGTTGGTGCGATAGACCGTTTCTTCGAGGTTGCGGGTGCCCAGGTAACCGCCGGTGTTGACGTCGATCGTGGTCATCGCCTCGGTCTGGTCGACGATCAGGTAGCCGCCGGATTTGAGCGGTACCTCTTTCTTCATCGCACGCTGGATTTCGTCCTCGACGCCGTACAGATCGAAGATCGGCCGCTCGCCGGCGTAGTGTTCGATGCGGTCGTCCAGGCTCGGCATGAACTTGTGTACGAACTTGACCACCTTCTCGTAGGTTTCGCGCGAGTCGACGCGTACCTTCTCGATGTCGTCGGTAAGCATGTCGCGCAGGCTACGCAGCGGCAGCGAAAGTTCTTCATAGACGCGCTCGCCCACCTTGGCTTTGACGATGTTTTCCTGCACCACGCGCCAGACCTTGCCCAGGTAGGTCACGTCGAAGGCCAACGATTCGGCTGACTGCCCTTCGGCATTGGTGCGCACGATATAGCCCAGCGGATTCTCGCCAGTCAGCGAGGTCATTACTTCCTTCAGGCGCTGGCGCTCGGCTTCATCCTCGATGCGGGTAGAGATGCCCATCGTCCGCGCATGCGGCAGCAACACCAGGTAGCGCGACGGGATCGACAGGTGGGTGGACAGCCGGGCGCCCTTGCTGCCGATCGGATCCTTGACCACCTGTACGACGATTTCCTGGCCTTCGTGCACCAGCTCGCTGATCGACGGTACGTGGCCGTTGCCGTTGCCATTGCCGTTCACCAGGGGCTCGGCACCTTCGGCAGCCGGCAGCGGTGGCCGCACGATGTCCGAAGCGTGCAGGAACGCAGCGCGCTCCAGCCCGATCTCCACGAACACCGCCTGCATGCCGGGCATCACCCGCTGTACGCGGCCCTTATAGACGTTCCCCACGTAGCCGCGCTTGGACGCGCGCTCGACATGCACTTCTTGCAGCATGCCGTTCTCGACGACACCGACGCGCGTCTCACGCGGCGTCATGTTAATCAGAATTTCTTCGCTCACCGCATCCTCCCATGATGAGCCTTTATAGCGTTTGCGTGATCGGACTGTCGATGCAGGCGTCAAAGCTCGCCAGTCGCGCCAGATGCCCCGGCGCCTGACCCGGCGGGGGCTGTCCCGGACCGAGCTGGAGTGGGCTCAGCATGCACCTCAAGCAGGCTGGCGCGCAGTTGCGGGAGATAGTCGGGAAAGCTCTTCTGGACATAAGCCACCAGCCCCTCGCGAATGCGGCAGCGCAAGTCCCAGGCCCGGCTGGAATCGGCTGCGCTGACCAGGGCGCGCAGCTGAATGGCGCGATCGGAGGCATCGACCAGCTGCAACACGCATACCCGCCGGTCCCATTCGGGCGCTGCCTCGCACAAGCGACGCAGTTCATCGCGCAGGGGGTCGAGCGGCATACGGTAGTCCACCCACAGAAATACTGTACCGGTCAGGCGAGCAGTGGTACGGGTCCAGTTCTCGAAAGGATTTTCGATGAAGTAGTTCAGAGGCACTACGAGGCGTCGCTCGTCCCAGATGCGCACCACGACATAGGTACCGCTGATCTCTTCGATACGCCCCCATTCGTTCTGGATGATCACCACGTCGTCCAGGCGAATCGGTTGCGCCAAGGCGATCTGCACACCGGCGATCAGGTTGCTCAACACCGGCTTGGCCGCAAAGCCGATCGCGATACCTGCCACGCCAGCCGATGCCAGCAGCCCGGCGCCGAACTGGCGCACCATCGGTATGGTCATGAAAATCGCCGCAAGCCCGATCAGCACCACCAT